>Ga0210074_1000001_pt1 | contig 214130 bp, 221 predicted proteins | sample China_Galinas_Co_FD_184860 | JGI IMG/M metagenome (GOLD analysis project Ga0210074, IMG submission 184860) | Wetland microbial communities from San Francisco Bay, California, USA, that impact long-term carbon sequestration -... | ecosystem: Environmental > Aquatic > Marine > Wetlands ... | reverse complement strand
TTCGCGTTTTACCCGCCCGGCTGACCCCTGATAGCCCCATTCACAAATCAGCGTCCAGCCTTCCAGCAGATCCTCCTGAAGATGCAGGTGATAGTAACGTGGCGCCTTGTTACCTTCGGGGGGAATCTGCATGTAGATGCGCATGGTATCAAGAAGTAGATGGTATCGGGTTTGGCGGCTGTCGTGAACAAACAACTCAGTTCAAAAGAATGTCCTTTTGCCCTGGCATCCGGTGTTGGCCGAGTGGTTACTAGAGTGCGGGATTGAAGGTACGCTCATATTCAGCGATGGCATACCGGTCTGTCATCCCGGCAATATAGTCGGCAACGGCGCGGGCACGCCCGTCCCTGCCGTTCACTGACTCAAGCAGGCTAACGTGCTGTTGTGATTCAATTGGCATGAGACGCGGGTCATCAAGATAGGCCTCGAACAGGGCGCTAATGGTACGGGCCGCCTTCGCACTCATGCGGTGGACGCGGTAGTGTCGATAGAGATGGGTGCGCAGAAAGCGTTTCAGCTCCAGGTTTTTCTCGCGCATGCTGTCGCTGAAGGATATGAGTGACTCGCCATGGTGTCGCACATCATCGATGCTCCCGGGATTGGCGCGCTTCAGGTTCGCCTGGCTGGTTTCTACCAAATCAATGACCTGGCAACCAATCAGCCGGCGCACCACTTCATGGATAGTGCGCCGTGGCGCGAGCCCGGGATACTGTGAACGCACGGTTTCGTACTGTTCCCGAAACAGTGTGACCTCTGCCAGGGCATCGACGTCTATCAGGCCTGACCGCAGGCCGTCATCGACATCATGACTGTTGTATGCAATCTCGTCAGCAAGGTTGGTCAGCTGTGCTTCCAGCGAGGGTTGTAGCTGTTCAATAAAACGCCGGCCTATTTCACCCAGTGTTTGCGCGTTTTTCAGTGAGCAGTGCTTGAGAATACCTTCACGGGTTTCGAACGTCAGGTTCAGGCCGGGAAATTCGGCGTAGCGTTCTTCCAGTTCATCAATGACGCGCAGTGACTGCAGGTTGTGTTCAAATCCACCGTAACTTTTCATGCAGGTATTGAGGGCATCCTGGCCTGCATGCCCGAACGGCGTATGACCGAGATCGTGTGCCAGCGCGATGCCTTCAGTCAGATCCTCGTTCAGCCACAATGCGCGCGCAATCGAACGTGCCACCTGGGCGACTTCTATGGAATGCGTCAGCCGGGTACGAAACAGGTCGCCTTCATGGTTGACGAAAACCTGGGTCTTGTACTCCAGACGACGGAAAGCCGCCGAATGAATGATGCGGTCACGATCACGCTGGTACTCACTGCGATAGGCGGGAGGTGGTTCGGGATAGTGTCGTCCCATGGTACAGTCGGGATTGGCGGCGTAGAGGGCAAGCGTGCTGTGTTGTCCATTTGCCGCATGTGTCTTCATGGTTTCAGACCGCAGATGTCAGTGTTTCGTGAAGTAATTCTGCCCTGAAATCTCCCGTAACGACGGCTTCACCTATCGCCTTGAGCAGTACCAGGCGCAAGCCGCTATCGACTACCTTTTTATCAACCGCCATGAGTGCCATGAACCGTGATTCGTCCATTTCTCCAGGTGCGGATGTCGGTAGTCCGGCCTGTCGCAGCAATTGCTTCGTTCGTTCTACCACATCAGCCGAAATCCAGTCATGGCGGGCGGATAAATCAGCGGCCATCAGCATTCCGGTTGCGACGGCTTCGCCGTGCAGCCAGTTGCCATAGCCGGTACCGGTTTCTATTGCGTGGCCGAAAGTGTGCCCAAGATTGAGCAGGGCGCGCTGCCCGCTCTCGCGTTCGTCGGCAGCAACAATCTCCGCCTTGATGGAACAGGAACGTTTAATGGCATACTCCAGAGCCTTTTTGTCACGGACCATGAGCGCCGCCATGTTGGCTTCCAGCCACTCAAAAAATGCTGCATCACGGATCAAGCCGTACTTGATCACTTCTGCGAGACCAGCGGACAGCTGGCGGTCTTCAAGAGTATCCAGCGTGTCTGTGTCGATAACAACGCATCCTGGCTGGTGAAAAGCGCCTATCATGTTCTTGCCCAGCGGATGGTTAACACCGGTTTTACCACCGACCGAGGAGTCTACCTGAGCCAGCAGGGTCGTCGGAATCTGGAGGAATGACACACCGCGTTGGTAACTGGCAGCAGCAAATCCGGTTATATCACCGACGACGCCACCACCCAGGGCAATCAGCGTGCAGTCGCGGTTTATGCGGTTCTCCAGCAAGGCGGTGAATATTGTATCAAGCGTGTCAAGGTTCTTGTACTGCTCACCATCGGGGAGGATGAGGGTCGAGGTGTCAAATGCCGACAGCTGTTGCCTGACCTTAGCCAGGTACAGGGGGGCAACAGTGTCATTGCTGACCAGCATTACCTGCCGGCCACGCAAGTGCCTGGTCAGGAGCTCGCCGTGACCGAGCAGTTGTTGACCGATGTGGATGGGATAGCTGCGATTGCCAAGGTTAACTGTCAGGGTGTTCATGAGCCGTTTTTACATTGAGAAGCGTGTGCATGAGCATAGCTTAATGCTAGCCGTGAGCAAAAGTCGCTGCCAATTATTCCAGTTGTCGCGTGATTTTTTTAACCACATCGTGCACCCGCATGCCATCGGTTTGTATGACAAGACTGGCGATCTCGCGATACAAGGGGTCACGGATAGCCATCAGTTCTTCAAGTTTTGCACGGGGATTCACGGTCTGCAGCAATGGACGGTTACGGTCTTTTTGTGTGCGTTTTAGCTGCTGATTGACGGAGGCATGCAGATAAATTACACGTCCTCGCGTCACCAGGTGATCCCGGTTGACGGGGTCCAGAACCGCGCCTCCCCCGGTGGCAAGTATTATGTTCGGCAGACGGGTTAGTTCATCAATGACAGCCACCTCGCGTTTGCGGAAGCCGGCTTCGCCTTCGAGTTCAAAAATCAGCGGGATATCTACACCGGTACGTGATTCGATCTCGTGATCACTGTCGTGAAAGGGCAGGCCAAGCTGTTTTGCAAGCTGGCGGCCGATGGTGGATTTTCCGGCGCCCATTGGACCCGTCAGAAACAAACTGCCCGGCGACTTCATGCCGGGCAGATATGACAGATAATGTGTTTGCTGGCAAGTGCTGCCAGCAGCGGATGTCTAGATATTGAGCTCTTCCTTGACGATTTTTGGAGTTACGAATATCAGCAACTCAGCCTTGTCATCGGTGATAGACGTATTCTTGAACATCCAGTCAACAAGCGGCAGTTCGCCAAAAAACGGCACCCGGTCAACCTCTTTAATCTTTTCCTGCTCATAGATGCCGCCAAGCACCAGCGTTTCACCGTTATCGACAAGTACCTGGGTAGAAACCTCGTTGGTATCGATACTGGGTACGCCGAGATAGACTTCACCGACACTGTCTTTTTTGACACCCAGGTCCATGATGATGCGATCATCCGGCGTGATTTGCGGAGTGACTCTAAGTTCCAGCACGGCATCCTTGAATGACACCGAGGTTGCGCCACTTGAGGTGGCTTCCTGGTAGGGAATTTCTACACCCGACTGGATGAATGCTGTTTTCTGGTTGGAGGTCAGCACGCGTGGACTTGAGATGACCTCACCCTGGCCTTCAGCCTCCATGGCGGTGAGTTCCAGGTTGAGCATATAGCTGCCAATCTTGCCAACGGCCACGCCAATGGAACTGGTCGCGCCGATAACCGGCAGGTCTACCAGCAGCCCGTCAGGTGAAAACCCCGGGTCAATGATGTTGTTGCCTGTGATGCTGTTCAGCGTGCCGCCTGCTGCCACGATGTTCTCACCATTATTGAACGTGGTTTGCTTGCTCCAGCCAAACTTGACACCGAGGTCCCGGGAAAAGTCATTACTGGCGATAACGATGCGTGACTCGATCAGTACCTGCCTGACCGGAATGTCGAGGGTAGCAACCAGCTGTCTGATCTCTACCAGCTTTGATGCCGTGTCCTGTACCAGCAGTGTATTGGTGCGCTCATCGGTGGTTACCATGCCGCGATCGGACATCAGTGTAGTATCGGAACTTTTCAGCAGTGAGGCCAGGTCTGATGCCTTGGCATAATTGACCTGGATAAACTCCGAATACATCGGCTCCAGTTCCTCGATTTGCTTCTGCGATTCCAGCTCCAGTTTTTCGCGTGCCGCTATTTCTTCGCTGGGTGCAACCAGCATCACATTGCCGGTCTGGCGCATGGCCAGTCCCTTGGTCTTGAGGATGATATCCAGTGCCTGGTCCCAGGGCACATTCTTCAAGCGCAGTGTCAGACTGCCGCGGACAGTGTCACTGACGACTATATTGATGCCGGTAAAGTCTGCTATCAGTTGTAGCACGGAGCGAACTTCAATATCCTGAAAGTTCAGTGACAGCCGTTCACCGGAGTAACCAAGTTCATCCTTCTTGCTGGCTTCTACCTGTTTCTTGGTCAGTGCCTTCACCTCTATGGTGAACTGGTTATTAGACTGGTAGGCCAGGTAATCGTAATCCCCCATGGGTGTAATCACCATATGGACATTATTGCCCCGGGTATAGGTGTCTATGGTTTTAACCGGTGTGGCGAAATCGAGCACATCAAGGCGGCGCTCCAGGTCTTCCGGCAACTGTGCGCGGTAGAAATCCACGATTACCTTGCCGCCCTGTTGCTGCATATCAACCGGAATGGAAGGATCGGACAGGTTCACAATGACCCGGCCCTGACCTTCTTCCCCACGGCGAAAGTCAATGTTAGTAATGGTATCGGTGTTGTCGCCTGATGCGCGTGATCTAACTGCGGCAGTCTCTGACTGTTTGCTGCCGGCGTTTTGCACGACCAGGATGACCTGGTTACCTTCTGAATGGGCCTCGTAGGGGACCATGTCTACCAGGTTAACTACAACACGTGTGCGGTTCTGGGCTTCCACGGCAGTCAGGCTCTCTGCCATGCCGATGCCGATACTTTGCGAGCGTTGATCCAGACCGTTGCTGGTACTCGGGAAGTCCAGGGCAATGCGCGCCGGGTTATCTATGGTGAAGCTCAATGGTGCCGGCGCAGGTTTGCTCATTGTCAGGGTGATTTGTGCCTTGCCGCCGGGAAGCTCGGCAAAGTCAACGGCTTGCAGAGTATTGCCGGAGACAGGGTCGGCCGCGCTGGCAGGGATAGTGCTCGCAGTAAACAGACAGCCTGCGGCAAGTATGCATAGCAACAGCCTGTAGGTATGGTATTTGATGGTATGCATCATTGTTGGTTCACCTGAAGGCAAGCGAGCTGACGTGTTTCCGATCATTGATTTCACCCTGTGGAATTATTCGCTGATTGCTATTGACGACTGACGTTCTATCCAGCCCCCGATACCATCAGGTACGATTTCTGTAAGTTCAATCTCAAAATCTGTGATGCGTGTGATCTTGCCATGATTCTGTCCTGCATAGTTTCCGGGTTGCACACGATGAATCGTTCCATCTGTATCATTAATCAGAGCCCACTGGTCATTGTGTTGCTCCAGCGTACCCACCATGCGCAGGCTGTCGAGGGGGAATTCCTCAAGCGGTTCGGTCGGCCGGTCAAAATCAGGTTTTATGCCATTGTTACTGGGTACATTGCTTACTGCCCTGGCATGTGAAAATGTCGGCTCGGTAAACGGGTCACGCAGGTCAACCGCCTGGTAGGTGAAAGACTCATACGGTTGAAACTCGGGCAACGGTTCAATACTGGACTTCTGCTGGCTCTTGGTTGTCTTGACATAAGCTTCCAGGTCTGCATTCGGGTTTTCCGAGCAGGCCATCAGACTGCCGGACAGGGAGATGATGGTCAGCCACCGTACGATATAACGATCGTGTCCAGTCATTAGCTGTCCCCTCCGTCTGTTGCCGCATTATCCTCGATGTAGCGATACGTCTTGGCAGTCAGACTCATGCCCAGCAGGCCGGTATTACCAACGCGACTGATCTTGACATCGTGGATAGTCACAATGCGCGGTAATGCGGCGACGCCACTGATAAAGTCGCCAAATTCGTGATACCCGCCAATGACGCGGATGTTGATTGGCAGTTCCGCATAGAATTCCTTCGGCACTTCCGAGCCAGGTTGAAATAATTCAAACTCAAGCCCGCTGGCCAGTCCTGTCTGGGAAACGTCAACCAGCAAGTCTGCAACTTCTGTCTGGTTGGGGAGTTGGCGTAACATGGCACCGAACGATTCGCGCATTTCTTCGAGTTGTTTTTCGTATGCTTCAAGATTTGCAGCCTGTTTTGCCTTGGTTTCGAAAATGATCTTGAGCCCCTCCTCTTTCTGGACGGCGCTGTCCAGGTCGGCCAGTTGGTCCTTGGTATGAAACCAGTAGCCGAGAAAGATGACGCCGCCCATAAGAAACAGTATGACGACCGCCCTTGCAGCAGTTGGCCAGCGGGCAACATCCGACAGGTCCAGTTCATTCAGGTTTATGTTCATGGTGTTGCCTTCGCTATGTCATCTGCTGTCTTGCGTGCTTTCTGGTTGCCGCGCAGAGTGAAATTGGCAATACGACGGCGCTTGGTTTCGGATGTTTTGATGACATCGAGCCGTGGCCCGGTAAACCATTCAGACGTATCGATTTGACGCATGTAATCTGAAACACGCGCATTTGACTCAGCGATACCTGTCATTGTCAGGGACCTGTTCTTTTGCACAAAGGTATTCAGGTGTACACCTTCAGGTAGGGTTCTGACCAGTTCGTCCATAAGATGGACGCTTTCCGGACGGCTACCTTGAAGTTCCTGGATAACATTCATGCGTGCCAGGAGGTTGTCTTTCATGGCCTCAAGTTCACGAATTCGTCCGATGCGTTTGTTCAGAATGCTGATTTCACTATTCAGGTAGGCATTGCGCTGGTTCTGGTCGTTAATCATGCCGTCGACATGAAAATGAGCCAGTAACACAAGCAGGCCGGCGATTACAACGGAACTTATGGCGGTAATGCCAAATTCCTGTTGTTTTTGTTTGCGCAGCTCCTCACGCCAGGGTAGCAGGTTAATACGCGCCATATCAGTCAAAGCTCCTGAGGGCCAGTCCGCAGGCAATTAACAGTGCGGGTGCATCATTGCTCAGTGTCTGTGGCTTTACACGGGCAGACAGTGACATGGACGCAAACGGGTTGGCGATAGTGGTCTCCACACCGAGTTTTTCCTGGATCATTTCGTCCATTCCGGGTATGGAGGCGCTGCCGCCAGCCAGTACAATGTGGTCAACCTTGCTGTGCGGGCTGGATGAATAGAAGAATTGCAGTGAACGACTTGCTTGCTGAACCATCGCTTCCTTAAAGGGCTCCAGTACATCCGTCAGGTAGTTTTCAGGCAGACCCCCCTGTCGTTTTGCCATGCCGGCTTCTTCATAGGACAGACCGTAACGGCGCATGATTTCTTCTGTTAGCTGTTTGCCGCCGAAAACAGTATCACGCGTGTAGATACTCTTGAGATTGTGCATCACGTTCAGGGTGGTCATAGTGGCGCCAACATCGATAACGGCGACTGTTTTACCCGCACCCTGATTCGGTAGCTGGTCTGCCAGCAGTGCAAAGGCATTCTCACTGGCAAATGACTCAACATCCATTATCTGGGTACCAATACCGCCGGTCTCGACAGCGGCGCTGCGCAGTTCCACGTTTTCACTGCGGCACGCAGCCAGCAGCACATCAACCGTGTCGGGATTTTTCTCCGACGGGCCAAGCACTTCAAAGTCGATGTTTACTTCTTCGAGCGGGTAAGGAACATACTGATCGGCTTCCAGGTTGATCTGTGCTTCCAGGTCATCTTCGCCAAGTCCCCCTGGCATGGAGATGACCTTGGTAATGGTGGATGAGCCGGCTACGGCTACCGCTGCGTGCCGGGTGCGGGTGCCCGAACGTTTCACGGCGCGTCGAATTGCTTCTCCTACGGCGTCAACATCAGTAATATTCTTTTCGACAACTGAGTTGGGTGGCAGGGGTTCGACGGCATAGCTTTCTACCCGATAGCGTGAGCCGCTGCGACTGAGTTCCAGCAATTTGACTGCGGTGGAACTGATGTCCAGACCGATTAACGGTGGTTTAGTCCGTTTGAAGAGCTGCGCAATTGGCACAATATTTCCTTTTAGTTACCCAGTGTTGTACAACAAAGGTAGTTCGTCGCATTAGAGTGCAAAGCCAACTGTTTGTCAACCAATGCGAATACTAAACAAATGTTACGGTCTGGTTATCGGACAGTAGCCAATTTTGTTGAGAGAAAACTTTCATTCGCAATGTTGTTTGTCATGCTGAATTCATTTATATGACTTGATCCAAAATAATTCTTTGATTCTGATCACAGGTTTTTGACGCTGATATGAGATTACCCCGCGCTGCGCGCTTATTGCTTTACTTGTTTCTTCTGGGCAGTGTTGCTGTGGCAGCACTTGCTGCTTTTCTATACCTGAAAATTGAACCGCAACTTCCATCTATCGAGGTGTTGCGCGATGTGCAGTTACAGGAACCCTTGCGTATCTACTCGCGTGACCGGCGTATTCTGGCTGAGTTCGGTGACAAGCGGCGCACACCCGTTAATATTGAAGAGGTCCCGCCAATGATGGTGCATGCCTTCCTGGCCGCAGAGGACGACCACTTTTTCGAGCACTCAGGGGTTGATATCCCTGGCTTGATGAGCGCGGCCTTTGAACTGGTCACTACCGGTAAAAAGCGCCGCGGGGCCAGTACCATCACTATGCAGGTAGCGCGAAACTTTTTTCTGCCTACAGAAAAGACCTATTGGCGCAAGCTCACCGAGATCCTGCTGTCATTCAAAATAGAAGATTCGCTCAGCAAAAATGAAATTCTGGAGCTGTATCTCAACAAGATATATCTTGGACACCATGCCTACGGTATAGAGGCCGCGGCACAAGTGTATTACGGCAAGGGCATTAGTGAACTTTCCGCTGCTCAAATGGCGACTATTGCCGCACTGCCGAAGGCTCCCTCCCGCGTTAACCCGATTAATAGCCCGGCAGAGACGCTTGACCGCCGTAATTACATCCTCGGACGGATGAAAAAACTCGGTTACATCGACCAGCAAACCTATGATTTTGCTATCGCAGAACAGGACGATGCCATGCTGCACACGGTACAGGCTGAAGCCAGCGCACCTTACGTGGCTGAAATGGTGCGCCAGGAGATGGTCAAACGTTATGGCAATGCAGTGTATACCTCTGGATACGATGTCATCACCACGCTGGATGTGAAACTCCAGCAGGCGGCCAATCAGGCGCTGCGCAGTGATCTGATCGCATATTCCCTGCGTCATGGATTTCGCGGTGCAGAGGCACACTTTCCGCTTGAGGATTTGCCCGCTGAAGAATGGTCCGGGTTGCTGGATGAATTTCCGGTAGCTGGAGGTCTGGCTGCCGGCCTGGTAACCGCTGTGGAAGAGAAGAGCGTAGAGGTGTTGTTGCCAGGCCAGGAACGCATCACACTCGGCTGGGAAGGCTTATCCTGGGCGCGTCCGTATATCAGCGCCAATCGCATGGATAAGTCGCCAAAACAGGCCAGCGATATCCTCAGTGTGGGTGATGTTATCCGTGTACAACAGGACGATGGCATCTGGAAATTAAGGCAAATCCCGAAAATAGAAGGTGCACTGGTATCATTGCAGCCGGATGACGGGGCGATAGTCGCACTGGTTGGCGGCTTTGACTTCGGGCAAAGCAAGTTCAATCGTGCCATGCAGGCGATGCGTCAACCCGGTTCCAGCTTCAAGCCGGTAGTCTACTCGGCTGCGCTGGAAAAAGGTTTTACACCGGCAAGCATGATTAATGATGCGCCGGTCGTGTTTGACGATCCCAATCTGGAATCGACCTGGCGACCTGAAAATTACAGCGGTCAGTTCTATGGTCCTACGCGATTGCGTGAAGCGCTGTACCGGTCTCGCAATCTCGTTTCCATTCGTATTCTGCGCGCTATCGGTGCGAGCTATGTTGTCGATTATGCCCAGCGATTCGGTTTTTCCGCAGACCAGTTGCCAAACGACCTGACGCTTGCACTGGGTAGTGCATCAGTCACACCACTGCAGATGGCAAGGGCCTATGCGGTGCTTGCGAATGGCGGCTATCTGATTGATCCCTACTATATCAAAAGCATCTACGATGCCACGGGTGAGGAGATATTTACTGCCAATCCGGTAATCGCCTGTCCGCAATGCCCGGAATCAATCGAGGATGCAGGCGCCCCCGATGTGGAGACGATTAATCGGGCGCCCCAAACGTTGACGCCGCAGAATGTCTGGCTGATGACATCCATGATGCAGGATGTGATCCAGAGGGGGACGGGACGCAAGGCACGCGTACTGGGCAGGACTGACCTGGCAGGAAAGACCGGCACAACCAATGACCAGAAGGATGGCTGGTTTTCAGGATTCAATCAGTCACTGGTGGCGACGGCCTGGGTGGGCTTTGACAAGCTTGAACCGCTGGGGCGCAACGAAACCGGTGGCCGTTCGGCATTACCCATGTGGATTGATTATATGGCGGTCGCCCTGCAGGGTGTTAAGGAAACAAAACGGCAGCCACCGCCCGGACTGGTGACCGTGCGCATCGACCCGGCCACCGGACTGCTCGCAGGAAGCGGACAGAGCGATGCGGTGTTTGAGACCTTTCGTGAAGAAGATGTGCCCCGTCAAAGCAGTGACGCATTGGGGGCCGGAGGTGTGCACGGCACCTCCGATGGTGCAACGGAGCAACTGTTTTAGTAATCGACCAGCCTGGATCGCCGGCTTTGTGATGACAGCAAGCCTGATTACAGGTTTTTCAGATCGGCACGAATGCTGTCGATTGAGGCGATGAATCCGGCCAGTTCAGCCTCGTCAAGGGGAAGCTCGACCACCTGCTCGATGCCGTTGCGGCCAAGAATGGCTGGAACGCCGGCAGTAATATCGTATTGGCCATATTCACCCTCCAGGTTGCACACACACGGCAGTACGCGACGGCGGTTATTGCTGATTGCATCCACCATGGTGCTAATGGCGGCTGCGGGTGCATTGTAGGCACTGCTTTGCTGGCGCAGTGCCAGGACTTCCGAACCTCCATTGCGCGTGCGTTTGTTGATGCGGGCAATACTTTTTTCATCAAGAAAGGTGCTCGCCGGTACACCATTGACACTGCTGAACCGGGTCAGCGGTACCATGTAGTCGCCGTGACCACCAATGACCATGGCGTGGATGTCCTTGATCGACAGCCCGGTCTCTTCCGCGATGAAACTCGCCATGCGTGAGACATCCAGCACGCCGGCTTGACCGAATACCCGCCCGCGTTCCCAGCCGGTGCGTTTCCAGGCATGCCAGGTCAGTACATCAACGGGATTGGTGACCATGAGCAGCAGCGCATCAGGTGCGTATTCAAGCACGTTGTCGCAAATGCTGTTGATTACAGCAAGATTTATCTCCAGTACATCGCTGCGCGACATGCCGGGTTTACGCGGTGATCCGGCGGTGACGACGACCAGATCAGAGCCCCTTAGCAGGGCAGGGTCCGTACCGCCCGTCACACGGGTGTCGAAGCCAAAATAGGAGGCGGATTGCATGATATCAAGTGCCGCACCTGCCGCGGCTCCTTCCCTGATATCCAGGAGCGTGATTTCACGACACAGTTCCTGCTGCGCCAGTGTGTGGGCGGTCGTTTCGCCAACCCGGCCAGCGCCGATGATGCTGATTTTTTTCATGCTGTTCTCTTTGTTATGCGGAAGATTGCCGCGCATAATCCCACAGATAAGGCGTGCATTCAAAATACGGCTTATCAGCGAACAATCTTGAGTATCTCTGATACACCGGGCTCTCCGGTCGGGTACTGGTCATTCAGCAGCCGTAACTGTTCTTCCGGATAGTTCGGAATAGGCGAGTGTTGCGCCAGTTTTGACCAGGTGGTGCCTTTCGGCGCGCGGATAATATCCAGTTTGTTACCGGAGGCGAGCTTTTTCTCCGCCGCCGTCAGCGGGTGCAGGCTTTTTGCAGTTGCTTCTATGTCAGCATCATATTTGCCTGGTTGTTCCGTACTGCGGGCAGTGCCTGCGAAGATAAAGACGTTGTCGCCGCGGGTGACGATACTGTAAAGGATACGTCGCTGCCCGTAGGGTGTACTGCCAGTGGTCACGGCGCTGTAGCCTTCCAGACCGTTTGCGCTAAAGGCCTTGCCTTGCCGCAGACTGTTTGATCCCAGGGACTGCTGCATAAGCTGCCTTGGCGAGAGTTGACTGTCGAGCGTGGCTGTTGTCAGCTGTATCAAGCCATCATTGGCCGCTGGTGTGGCGATTACCCTTGATGTCTGGTTATTGATATTCCACCCGGCCGGAAAGCTCAGAGAGAAGTCCAGATCCTTGTGATAAAAATGATTACCCCGGATCACGCCCTCACGTTCGCTATCACCGAAGGCCAGGCCATCGAGACGCAGCAGGTAACTGTCGCGTCCGATATTCGCGGTGTCGTTCGTCCGGTATTTTTTTGCGGCCTCGATGACTTCGCGAAAACGCGCATCGTTATCAGGGTGTGTTGAAAACAGGCCATGATACACATTGGGTTGACGCCCTTCCTGTTTGGCTACCGCAATTTCAAAGGCCTCCTGATTTTTCAGTATGGCAACCACTTTCAGCATGGCCTCCGGATCGTAGCCGCTTCTGGCAATGTATTCCGCGCCGAGGCGGTCCGCTTCCAGTTCGTGTTCACGGCCGTAACCGCGGACAATGGCGGTGCCGGCCATACTGGTCAGTGTGTCGGTACCCTGGATTCCGGTTGACGCGGCCAGTACCGCACCAAGAATACCCGTGACGGCAGAGGTGCTCTGCTGCCGGACGCTGTGCCGTGCTGTGACATGGCCGATCTCGTGACCCAGAACAGCCGCCAGTTCGGCCTCGGAATTCAGGTAGGCCAGCATGCCGCGGGTGATATAGATATAGCCGCCGGGCAGTGCAAAGGCGTTGACCTGGGAGCTGTCGACGATGGTGAAATGATAGTCAAGTTCAGGGCGATGGCTGTGCTGCGCCAGATTCTTTCCGACTCGCAGCACCAGTTCATCGAGCACAGGGTCATGATAAGCCGGCATCTCTTTGCTGATTTCGGCGCTGTATTTTTGTCCCAGGCTTATCTCCTGTTCTTCGGACATCAATACAAAATCACTGCCACCGGTTACCGGATTGGTGGCACACGCTGAAAGCAGCCAGCCGATGCCGCACAGTAGCAGATACGAAACACGCTTGCGCAGGAAGGAGGTCATGATTAATCGGGGTGCGGCGATGTCCCGGTAATGGCAACCAGAGCGGCCGGGTGTTGTACCTTCATGCGCAGCCCGTTGTCATCCTGCTTGACCCAGCCACGGACTTCGACCTGCTGCCCAACCAGAGACTGAAGCGAATCAAAATTGACCAGGTCCTTTTTTGATATCTGCAGTACCAGGGGGCCATCGATGTCGACCCATACGGTATACCTTGAATAACGAATACCGCTCACCCGTCCCTGCACGATCCGAAACCCGCGTGTACCCGGTGGCAGCGTGAGCGCCGTTTGCGACTGGTACGCGGGCAGTGCCCACAGACCCTTGCGGTCGAGGCGCGCTTCATTTTCGATCTGTTGATAGCAGTCGGCACTCCGGCTGTTGGGTGGCACCACCAGTGTGGTCGCCAGTCCCTGTTGCAGCAGCTGTACAGCAACATTATCGCCATCCTCAAGAAAGGCATGCGCCAGCAACCGGCCATAGTGGTCATGGTCCTGTTCTCCATACTGGAGCAGCAGGGTGCGGTTATTTGAATCGAGCAGTTGTTGCAACGCCGAGCGGGCAGACTCCGCCAGTGGTTGCGTCGGCTGGTCATTGTGGCCGAGTTCCGGTGTATTGATGCCAATGAGGCGCAGGCGACGGCCGTCGCTTAACTTGACGGTATCGCCGTCATAGATGTAGATGACGTGTACGCGTTCAGAGGTTTTTGTTGCCGGGCATGCAGATGCCGTGGCAGGTCGGGGGCTGCCGGCAAGCAGCATGATGAGTGTGCACAGCAACCAGAACGCAAAAGGGGCGACCCTGACGGACGCCCCTTTTCTGACTGCTGTCACAAGCATTTCTTGTGTAATCAGTTTCCGTAACGCTTGCGGAACTTGTCTACCCGGCCGCCGGTATCGACCATCTTCTGCTTGCCCGTATAGAACGGGTGGCACTGCGAGCACACTTCGATCGCCAGATCCTTGCCCACCGTCGAGCGGGTTTCGAAACTCGAGCCGCAACTGCAAGTCACAGTGATGGTGTCGTATGCCGGGTGTGTATCAGGTTTCATAACAGCCTCTGTTGAATCGGATTCCGAATTCGGCAGCCGCAAAACAGCTGCCGTGAAAAGGCCGGAAATCTTACTTTATTCGTCCGAGGGGGGCAAGCGGGCTGATGCGCGGGCCTGAAATGGCAGGATTTTTGCCTTGGTTTGGCTGCGGCTATCGGGATACTCTCCCGATTGCAATTGCTGCAGGCAATGCAGCAGTCCATGTTCGCTGCATATATGTTCCCACAATAGCCTGTTGATTTGCAGGCAAGCGGACATCGGGGAACTGGCCAGGTTGCGGATTTGATCAAGTTTCCACTGCAGGCAGCGTAACCGCTGTTGCTTGTCCGCGGGTGCCCGCATAATTGCCCGTTCGATGAGCAACTTTCTTTCCAGTTCAAATGCTTGAGGATCCTTGCGGGCGAGTTTTGCCCAGCTATCGAAATCAAATGTCGGGCGGCTTCCGGTGGTGTTCATCTGGCGCTCCGATTTTTACCGTGCAACACACGGTCAGTTGTTATTCATATGGAGTGCAATAAGCCTAGCACGACGAGGAAGGTCTGCCTATTGGACGTCCGTCCCAGATGTTCTGCTGTACCGGCTCCCGGGGGAGCAAGAGGGGTTATCTGTGGATAAGCATGTGGATATCCATGTGAGTAGGGTGTGTGAGGTGTTGACCGTAACTCAGAGGGCTGCCCGGTAGGTCACTCAACAGACGGGCGCATATGAATAATATTTTTATAAATCAGTTAGATATGAGGTTTTCCGGGCGACTGCGCGGGTAGGTGCCCGGCCCGCAGCCGCCTGAGGTGGGGCTTGCGGTCGCTGTGTATAACTCTGCCAGCGATTTAGTTGGCGAGTACGGTGCGGTCCCTGGCCCAACTGCGCAAGCGGGCCATGGGCTCCGCCATGACCCTGGACAGTGGCCGGGTTTGGTCAATTTCGCTGCGCAGGTGCCCGGTGTTCAGGGCAACACCCTGCTCGCGGGCCAGATAGGTGGCCGAGACGATGGACTGTTCGATCTCGGCGCCGGAAAAACCTGCCGTGCTGCCTGCCAGTGTCGGTAGATCGAAGTCCTCCGGCTGGTGCGCGCGCTTGCGCAGGTGAATTGCGAAAATCTCGGCGCGGGTGGTCGCATCCGGCAAATCGACGAAAAAGATTTCATCCAGACGGCCCTTGCGGATCAACTCCGGCGGCAGGTGTTCGATGACGTTTGCCGTAGCCACGATAAACACCGCTGCCCTGCGCTCCGCCATCCAGGTCAGCAGGGTGCCGAGCATGCGCCGCGACGTGCCGCCATCGTTGTCCCCGGAGGCGACGGCCTTTTCGATTTCATCAATCCACAGCACGCAGGGCGCCATGGCCTCGGCTGCCTGCAGTGCCTCGCGCAGGTTACGCTCGCTTTCGCCATGGAATTTGTTGTACAGGGTGCCGACGTCAAAGCGCAGCAGGGGTACCGACCACATGCCGGCAACGGCCTTGGCGGCCAGGCTTTTCCCGCCTCCCTGAACGCCGACCAGCAGGATTCCCCGGGGCGAGTCAATTGTGTTGTCCGGCTCCAGGAAGGCGTGGCGCCGCAGCCTGATCCAGCGCTTCAGGTTTTGCAGACCGCCAATCTCGGTAAAGTTGCCGGTTTCGAATTCACAGGACAACGCACCGTTGCTGTCCAGCAACTGGTAACGTGCCCGTGTAACACGTTGAAGATCGTCGTTGTTGACGGCGCCATCATCATGGATGATGCGGCGAATAATGCGCCGTGCATCGCTCGCCGTCAGGCCACGCAGCTGATTGATGATGAGGTCCAGGGTGCGTTGGCTGGTCTTAACCTTGTTGCCGTTATGCGCGCCGGACCAGTGACCTGCCTCTTCCTGGATAATGGCTTCAAGTTGTTGACTGTCAGGCAGCGATAACGAAAAGCGTGCGCTGAACCCGGCCAGTTCCTGCGGCAAGTCGAGTTCATGGCTGACCAGTACCAGCGTGTGCCCAAGGGTGTCATAGGCCAGCGCGATTTCTTTCATCAGCCGGACGTTATAGGCATCATCAAGGTAGGGATGAAAATCCATCAACAGGTAGATGCCTGGCGTGCCGGTTGCCTTGATCTGGCCCAATGCCTGTTGTGGTTCACTGGCATGGCGTTGTGGCGCGGCATCGTAGTCGATGCGCTGCAGACCGCTGGTGGCTGACCACGCCATGACCGGCATGGCCAGCCTGATGGCAAGCCCGGCAAACAGCCTGGCGACCCGTTTTTCGTCCCGCGTTTCGATAATAATCAACGGTATGCGGGAGCGCAGCAACAGCTCGAGATCGTGTGAATCGTCCATACTTCCCTGTTAACCGGTCGCCTGCCGGTTGCAGTCAGTCATCGTCACGCCGTGTTGTCAGTGAGGCCAGTTCGCCATCCAGGTCGACCCCCAGGTGGAATTCAATGGGTCGGCAACACACCGGGCAATCTTCAATGTAGTGCTGGCTGCCGCATGAGGTATCCACGACAGTTTCAAAGCATTCACCGCAATAGGGGCAGTCAATGTATTTCAGCATGTCGCGATGACTCCGGCAGCCACTGTTGCAACAGCTCATTCAGGTAGCGCTGCCCTTTTTCAGTCGTTTTGATGAAGCCGTGCTCCTCTGCCAGCCATTCATCTTCCATGGCGGTTTTTATCCGCGTTTCGATCGCGGCAAATGGCAGACCGGTCGCTGCTGTAAACGCGGCCTTTGTGAAGCCGCTCTCAAGGCGCAGGTTGTTGAGAATAAATTCCAGTATGACGTCATCCACCGACAGTGCTGTGCGGGTGCTGATGCGTGCTTCGCTGTGGGCTGCGTCCAGGTAGGCCTGCGGGTGTCTTGTTTTCGAGGTGCGGGTGATGGTCCGGGTAGCCGCGTTGCTGATCTTGGCGTGTGCGCCGGCACCGATCCCCAGGTAATCACCAAACTGCCAGTAGTTCAGATTATGCCGGCATTCACCGCCGGCTTGCGCATAGGCTGATACCTCGTAGCGAGAATAGTGTGCCGCTTGCAGCAGGGAGTGCCCGGCCGTTTGCATTTCCATGAGCGCGTCATCATCCACTTGCAACGGCGGGTGCCGGTAGAACCAGGTGTTGGGTTCGATGGTGAGTTCATACCATGACAGGTGTGTCGGCTGCAGGTCAATGGCCGTGCGCAGATCCAGCAGCGCCTGTGCAGTGGTTTGCGCAGGTAGACCGAACATCAGGTCGAGGTTGATATTTTCAAATCCGGCACGGCGCGCTGCCTTGGTCGCAGCGAGCGCCTCGCTGCCGTCATGAATGCGGCCAATGGCCGCCAGCAGGTCGTTCTGAAAACTTTGCACACCCATTGACAGCCGGTTGATGCCGGCTTCCCTGAAGCCGGAAAAACGTGCCTGGTCAACGGTGCCCGGGTTCGCTTCAAGAGTGATCTCGGCTCCCGGTCGTAGTGGAATGCGTGCGCGGATCTCGCTGAGCAGCCGTTGTATAGCGCGCGCGGAAAACAGGCTGGGTGTTCCGCCGCCGATGAACAGGCTGTCGACGGTTCGCCCCCAGACAGCCGGTAACTCCTGTTCCAGGTCCGCAAGCAACGCCTTGATATAACTGTCTTCAGGGAGGCTGTCGCGCACTTCATGCGAGTTGAAATCGCAGTAAGGGCACTTGCGCACGCACCACGGGATGTGTACGTAAAGTGCGAGTGGCGGTGTGGCAGTAAAATTGAACATGGCGGCTGGCTGCAGCGCAAAGACTGTCGCTAGCGGTTCTGTTGCAGCGCCGCGACCAGTTTGCGCAATGCCTGACCGCGATGACTCAGGGCATTTTTTATCCCTGCCGGCAGTTCGGCGGAGGAACAGTCATGTGTCGGCACATAAAATACCGGGTCATAGCCGAAGCCGCTGTCGCCCCGTGCCGTCAGCAGGATGCGTCCTTCCCAGGTACCCTGGCAGATGAGCGGCGTCGGGTCATGGGCGTGCTTCATGAAGACCATCAGGCATTGAAAACGCGCACTGCGCTGTGCCTCGGGCAGGCCATGGAGCTCTGCCAGTAACTTGTCGAGGTTCGCCTGGTCACTGGCGCCTTCACCGGCAAAGCGCGCCGAGTAGATGCCGGGTGCGCCGTTCAGGGCATCAACTTCAATGCCTGAATCGTCCGCGATGGCCGGCAGGCCGGTGTGTTGTGCGGCATTGCGTGCCTTGAGAATGGCGTTTTCCACAAAGCTCAGACCGGTCTCCTCGACATCGGCGACACCGAGCTCGCCTTGCGGCTGCACATGCAGGTCCAGCATCGCGAGCAGTTCATTGACCTCGCGAACCTTCCCGGGGTTGCTGCTGGCCAGGACCATTTCTTTCACCCGCGTGTCACTCCCGCGCAAGCGCCTGTTGCTGGCTGGCAAGCAGTTCCGTGATGCCTTTTTTCGCCAGTGCCAGCATCTCGTTCAATTCCTCCTGACTGAACGGGTGACCTTCGGCGGTACCCTGTACCTCGATGAAGTGTCCGGCGTCACTCATCACCACGTTCATGTCGGTTTCTGCATTGCAGTCCTCCGGATAATCCAGGTCCAGCACTGCAGTGCCTTTGTAGATGCCGACGGATACCGAGGCGACACCCCCGCTCAGCGGGTTTTTATTGATGACCTTGCCGTCAAGCAGTGTCTGGATGGCATCGGCGAGGGCGACATAACCTCCGGTTATACTGGCGGTACGCGTGCCGCCGTCGGCCTGAATGACATCACAGTCAATCGTGATCGAACGTTCGCCCAGCGCCTTCATGTCCATGACGGCACGCAGTGAACGACCGATGAGTCGCTGGATTTCCATGGTGCGGCCGCCCTGCTTCCCCTGTGCAGCCTCACGTCCCATGCGGCTGTTGGTCGATCGCGGCAGCATACCGTACTCAGCGGTTACCCAGCCTGTGCCCTTGCCACGGAGAAATCCCGGCACCCGGTCCTCGACAGTGGCATTGCATAACACACGGGTGTCGCCGAATTCCACCAGCACGGAACCCTCTGCGTGTTTGGTGTAGTTGCGGGTGATGCGAACATGCCGCATTTCGTCCGGTGCACGATGACTGGGTCGCATAGAGGGTACCTGGCTGATGAAGTAAGTGAACGGCGGATTATAGCGTGATAGTCCTGTGGCGAGACAGGTAAACACGCCAGGAGCCTGTCGGACTTAGGTGATCGTAGCGAGCATGATGGGTGAGCGAGAACAAATGTTCACGATTTTGAGGCGCATAGTGGGCCTACGTAACGAGAAATCGGGGGCATTTGGGCCGAGCACCCATCAGCGCAGTAGATTAATCCTGAGTCCGACAGGCTCCTGGACCCTGTTATTTCAATGACTGGCCTGCTATAAGGCTCTGCATTGCGAGCGGGCTGCTATCTGGTGATCCATGGGTAATGAAGCAAAAGTTCTGACGGGTAGTGTGCTGGTTTCACTGGCCGCATTTGTCATTGTTGTCGCGGGCATGAAGCTGGCCTCGGCATTGCTGGTGCCGTTCCTGCTGGCGGTGTTTATCTCGATCCTGGTAGCGGCGCCCTACGACTGGCTGCAGTGCAGGGGGGTGCCGGCCGGCGTTGCCTTGCTGCTCGTGCTCACGGTGCTGGTGGTGGCGATGATCCTGCTCGGTTCGCTGATTGGTTCGTCCGTGCAGGATTTCACCAGCACCTTCCCGGTCTATGAAACCCGGCTTAGGGAGATGATTAACGCGCTTGTGAACTGGCTGGAAGGTTACCGGATACACATCAGTAGTGAGCTGTTGTCGAATTACGCGGATCCGGGCAAGGCCATGAAGATGGCGGCGGATGTGCTTGGCAGCCTGGGCAATATGCTGACCAACAGTTTTCTGATACTGGTAACCGTGGTGTTTATCATGCTGGAAGCGGCCAGTTTTCCCGACAAGTGGCGCGCCGGGCATGACAATGCGGATGCCTCGCTGCAGCGATTCAGTACCACGGCCAAAACAATCAATCAGTACATGGGCATCAAGATGCTGACCAGTCTGGCAACCGGGCTGGCGGTCGTTATCCTGCTGGGTGTGATCGGTGTCGACTATGCCGTTCTCTGGGGCGTACTGGCATTCCTGCTGAACTTTATTCCCAATATCGGTTCCATTATCGCCGCTATTCCGGCGGTGCTGCTGGCACTGGTGCAGCTGGGTATGGCACAGGCGCTGGCAGTCGCGAGCGGCTACCTGGTCATCAATATTGCAATCGGGACGTTCCTGGAACCGCGCTTTATGGGCAAGGGCCTCGGGCTGTCCGTACTGGTGGTCTTTCTGTCACTGGTCTTCTGGGGCTGGGTGCTGGGGCCGGTCGGCATGCTGTTGTCGGTGCCGTTAACGATTGCCATCAAGATTGCACTGGAGGGCGAGACGGAAACACGCTGGATGGCCATATTGCTGGGACCAAAAGTTGAAGAAGCAAACGAAGCGGTCGCCGACAGGCCGCAAACTGATGACGCTTCCTGTGGCCGGTAAGGTTCACTGCTGCATGCCATGACAGGCATGCTCTGGCAGGACTGCCGCGATCAAAAAGGCGGGGTCGCGGTGCTTTGCGGGTATCGACCATGGCTGTTAAAGCCTGCCTGCAACGCTTACCATGTTGGCCCCTGATGCAGACGAATGAATCGCGAGTGACACCATGATGCGCAGTATGACAGCCTTTGCACGCCAGGAGCTTGATACCGGAACGGGAGAGCTGGCCTGGGAAATCCGCTCGCTTAACCACCGCTATCTGGAACTGGGTGTGCGCCTGCCGGATGAGCTCCGCGCCATCGAATCGGCCGTACGTGAACGGGTGGGCGCACGTATCGGGCGTGGCAAGGTGGAATGTACCTGTCGTTACCGGTCAGCCGCCACCGCTGCCGTGCCGATCGATATCGACCAGGACAATCTGTCACGCTTGCTGGCGGCCTGTACCACCGTGTCGGCCAGGTTGCCGGCGTCCGTTCCCCTGAACCCGATTGAACTATTGCGCTGGCCGGGCGTGCTTCGGGAAGAGCCCTTGGACACAGAACCGCTGGTGAAAAGCGCGCTGGCACTGCTTGACCGTACGCTGGATGAATTGCTGCAGGCCAGGGAACGCGAGGGTGCTCAGATCAGGCAACTGTTGCTGCAGCGCTGTGAGGCCATGAGCGAACTGGTGCAGCAGGCGCGGGAATGCTTGCCGGAGATACTCGCCGCGCTGCGCGAAAAACTGGAAGCGCGACTGGCTGATCTCGAGACGGTGGCTGATCCCGGTCGGCTGGAGCAGGAACTGGTTATCCAGATCCAGAAAAGCGATGTCGACGAGGAAATGCAGCGTCTGCAAGGCCATATAGACGAGGTTCGCCGGGTGCTGGCGCGTAATGAACCGGTCGGACGCCGCCTGGATTTCCTGATGCAGGAACTGAACCGCGAGGCAAATACACTGGGTTCCAAGTCGGTTGCGGCGGTCACGACCGGTATCTCGGTTGAGCTCAAGGTCCTGATCGAGCAGATGCGCGAGCAGGTGCAAAATGCGGAGTAATCCAGTGGTTCCGGCAGGCGCGCGGATGCAACCATGACCGTGTCGAATGCAGGCAACGGGACCCTCTATATCGTTTCCGCACCATCCGGCGCCGGCAAGTCGAGCCTGCTGCGTGCATTGCTGCAAGCCATGGCCGGTACGCTGGCCTTGTCCGTGTCACATACGACTCGCAGCCCGCGCCCCGGTGAGATCGATGGCAAGGATTACCATTTCATTGATGCCACTGCCTTCAGGGAGATGGTGAGCCAGGACGCATTCCTCGAACATGCAAGGGTATTCGATAATTTCTACGGGACATCGAAGCAGGGCGTGACCGATCAGCTGCAAGCCGGCCTGGATGTCATTCTGGAGATCGACTGGCAGGGCGCTCGCCTGATACGCGAACGGATGCCGGGCGTCGTCAGTATTTTCATCCTGCCACCCTCGTGCGAAGCACTGCAGCAGCGCCTGCAGGACCGTGGTCAGGACGACGCGGCGATCATCGCACGACGCATGCGCGACGCGGTCAGCGAAATGATGCATTACGATGAATATGATTACCTTGTGGTCAACGATGTTTTTCAGCAGGCCCGGGAGGAACTTGCGGCGATCCTGCTGAGTCGTCGTCTGCGCTTGCCGGCTCAATGCCGGCGGCATGCCGGTTTGCTGGCCGCCTTGCTGGCGTCTGTGCAGTGATTCGGGTAAACTCCACCGCCCCGTTAGGCAGCCTATGCAGGATTCCCGGAGAGTGACATGGCACGCGTTACCGTAGAAGATTGTCTCGACAAGGTTGATAACCGCTTTCAGCTGGTGCTGGTCGCGACCAAGCGTGCCCGCCAGCTCGCCAACGGCGTGCAACCGCTGGTGCCGTGGGAAAATGACAAGCCGACGATCGTCGCCCTGCGCGAGATTGCCGCCGGTCTCGTGGGGCCCTCCATCCTTGAAGAAACGGTGCCTTCCGTGTTTGAAGAAGATGATGAAGAGGAAGCGGTCACAGACACTGCGGCCGAGGAGGCTGCATCCCCGCAAGCCGCTGCAGCCGACAGCGCGGACGACACCCCGCCGGCAGCCGAAAGCTGATACCGGAATAATTCCTGCCCGCCACTCGTGGCAGCGGCCGCCCGGTCGCCAACATCCTCAATTGTGCTGCACCACCCGCGCGTGGTGCAGCAGCCTGCATAGCCCCCGGTCGCAAATATTATCGGGACTGGCGGGCAGTCATTGATTTATTATCAAACCTGATTAAACCGTCAGTCGGTACAGGCAGGTACGGCAACACCAGGGTTTCATGGCAAGCAGACCGGATTTACATGCAGCAGATGACTCGCGATTTCTGATCAGCGACCTGTGCAGTATGCTGGAGACCTACCTGGACAAGGACCAGGTGCAGGAGGTTTATCGTGCCTACCTGTTTGGCGCGGAGGCGCATGAGGGACAGCATCGGCTGTCCGGTGAGCCCTACATTTACCATCCCATTGCCGCGGCACGCATCCTGGCGGAACTGCGCCTTGATCACAAGTCGATTATTGCCGCCATCCTGCACGATGTCATTGAGGATACTCCAACTGTCAAGGAGCAAATTGAAAGTGCTTTCGGTGCCGATGTTGCTGAACTGGTGGACGGGGTCAGCAAGCTGACCCAGATAGAGTTCGAGAGCCAGGCAGAGGCGCAGGCGGAGAATTTCCGCAAAATGATTCTGGCGATGGTGCGCGATATTCGTGTCATTCTGGTGAAACTGGCGGACCGCCTGCACAACATGCGCACCCTGGACGTGATGCGGCCTGACAAGCGCCGGCGTATTGCCCGGGAAACGCTGGATATCTATGCACCGATTGCCAATCGCCTTGGCATCAACGCACTGCGTGTGGAACTGGAAGACCTGGGTTTTGCGGCACTCTACCCGTTGCGTTACAAGGTGCTGGAGAAAGCGGTGCTGGAGGCACGCGGACACCGCAAGGAGGTACTGAACAAGATCAATGCGGCCATCAAGCGCCGCATCAACCAGGAGAATCTGGCCGCGCGCGTACTCAGCCGCGAGAAGCACCTCTACAGTCTTTACCGCAAGATCCGTGACAAGACCCTGTCCTTTGAAGAAATCTATGATGTCTACGCGTTTCGCATCATCGTCAAGGATGTCGATGCCTGTTACCGGGCGCTCGGTATCATGCACAACCTGTACAAGCCGGTACCGGGAAAATTCAAGGACTATATTGCCATTCCCAAGGCCAACGGCTACCAGTCGCTGCACAGCATTCTGTTTGGACCTTATGGTGTACCACTGGAGGTCCAGATTCGTACCGAGGACATGAACAAGGTTGCCGAGTCAGGCGTGGCGGCACACTGGGTATACAAGGCCAACGAGGAAAGGATCGACCAGATGCATGCCGGCGCGCGCGAGTGGATGCGCGAACTGCTGGAGATGCAGACCCGTGCCGGCGACTCGCTTGAGTTTCTCGAGAACGTCAAGGTCGACCTGTTCCCGGATGCCGTGTACGTGTTCACCCCGGCGGGCGAGATCATGAAGCTGCCCTTTGGCTCGACGGTGATCGACTTTGCCTACGCCGTACACACCGACGTGGGCAATACCTGTATCGATGCCAGGGTCGACCGGCAGGTCGTACCCTTGCGCACCGTGTTGCACAACGGACAGACGGTCGAAATCGTGACCGCGAGGGGTGCGTGTCCGAGTCCCGCATGGCTGAACTTTGTAGTAACGGCCAAGGCGCGCTCCAATATCCGCCATTATCAGAAGAATCTGAAACGGGAAGAGGCCAGTGAACTGGGACGTCGCATGCTGGACCGTGCGCTGGGTGCTTTCGGGGTTCCCGCGGTGGATATATCAGAGAAACGTCTGCAGCTGCTGTTGAATGAGTATCACCTGAAGACGCTGGATGACCTGCTGGTTGAAGTGGGCATGGGGAGACGACCTTCGGTGCTGGTGGCACGCGCCCTGGTGCCTTCTGAAGATGCCGACTCCAAGGATGATGCCGGGACCATGCGACCGCTTGTGATCAAAGGCACCGAGGGCATGGTGATGCGATTTTCGAAGTGTTGTCGCCCGATTCCGGGTGATCCTGTCATCGGCATCATTACCGGCGGGCGCGGCCTGATGATCCACGCCCAGAGCTGCAGAAACATAGCCGACAGAAAATACCCGAAGGAGAACACGCTTGACGTGCAATGGGAGCCGGGTATTGATGAAGAGTTTCCAGTTGAAGTGAGCGTCATCGTCGAGGATCGCAGGGGAGTGCTGGCGAGGGTCGCAACCGTCATCGGGGACGCCGACTCAAACATCGAAAACGTCGGTATAGAAGAGCGCGACGGCTTGACCAACAAGCTGCAGTTCACCATCACGGTACACAATCGTCAGCACCTGGCACGCGTCATGCGGCGGGTGCGCAATATTTCCTCGGTGATCAAGATTACGCGAACCCGGAGCTGAGCAGGCGCGCCGTCCCGCCGCGCTGATTCGCGGCGAGACGCTGCACCCGCAACAAGACTTACGCAATGGTCAGGTATACTGTGCATTTTCATTACAGGGACACGCGATGACACGACAACCCATTCAGACAGATCGTGCGCCACAGGCAATCGGTACCTACTCACAGGCTGTCCGTAGCGGCAACACGGTCTATTTGTCAGGGCAGATTCCACTGCACCCGGCGACCATGGAACTCGTTGGCGATGATATGGATGCGCAGATCAGACGGGTGTTTGACAATCTCGCGGCGGTTGCGGAGGCTGCTGGCGGCACGCTGGACGATGTCGTCAAGTTGAACGTCTTTCTTCCCGACCTTGGCCACTTTGCACTGGTGAACGAGATCATGGCGGAATATTTTCAGGCACCTTATCCGGCACGTGCGGCTGTGGGTGTCGCGGCACTGCCGCGGGGCGCGCAGGTGGAGATGGATGCCGTCATGGAACTGGAAACCCAGTGACAGCCCGGTTGGCATAAAGCGGTGAATGCCTGTCGATGACGCGCCGGAATTCGCCTTGCGCGGCTGGCAATGATCCAGTCCCGCGGTAAATATCTGCCATCAATCTTGAGTCAAACCCCCGACAATCTCGATACGCTCCCGGTAACGGTGCTCAAGGGCGTGGGACCGCGTGTTGCCAGTCGACTCGAGCGGTTGCAGATACGCACCGTTCAGGATGTGCTGTTTCACCTGCCGGCACGCTACGAGGATCGGACCCGCGTCACGCCCATGGGCGCGGTGCAGTCCGGTCAGCCGGTGGTGGTTCAGGGGATCGTGGAACTCGCGGAAGTCCGCTTCGGGCGTCGACGCAGTCTGCTGGTGCGTATCAGTGACGGCAGCGGCGCACTGACGCTGCGCTTTTTCCATTTCAATGCCGCCCAGCAGGCCGGCTTCAAGCGCGGTGCGGCGATCCGCTGTTACGGTGAGGCCCGTGGCGGCGTCTCCACACTGGAGCTGATCCATCCCGAATATACCTTGCTGCCGGTCGCCGGAACGGTCGTCATGGAAGACCACCTCACCCCCGTGTACCCGGCCACCGAGGGTGTCCACCAGTTGACCCTGCGCATGCTGACTGAACAGGCGCTGACCTACCTGGGCGCGCAGGATGGCGACAACGCGGGTGCGCTGGTCGACTGGTTACCGGCCGACCTGGTGCGTTCATTCAGGCTGACGTCACTGCCGGCGGCGTTGCGCTATGTGCATCGTCCACCCCCGAATGCCCCGTTGCAGCTGCTGGCAGCCGGCAGGCATCCGGCCCAGCAACGGCTCGCCTTCGAGGAGTTGCTGGCGCATCACCTGAGTCTCAGACGCGTCCGCCAGCGCGCGCAGCACCTGGCAGCGCCGGCCTTCAGCGGCAGCCAGGCACTCGTCACTCGCTATCTCAGCAGCTTGCCGTTTTCATTGACCGTTGCACAACAGCGGGTGGTCAGCGAGATTCAAGGCGACCTTTGCCGTACCCATCCGATGGCGCGCCTGGTACAGGGCGATGTCGGATCGGGCAAGACGGTGGTCGCGGCGTGTGCTGCGCTGATGGCGGTTCAGGCCGGCTATCAGGTCGCGCTGATGGCGCCCACGGAATTACTTGCCGAGCAGCACTGTCGCAGTTTCAGTGAGTGGCTGTCGCCGCTGGATATCCGCGTTGTCTGGCACGCCGGCAAATCGAAGGGCAAGGCGCGCAGCGCGGCACTGCAGGCGATTGCCGGCGGCGAAGCGGCAGTGGCTGTCGGTACGCACGCGCTGTTCCAGGACGAGGTCGAGTTTGACCGGCTGGGACTGGTGATAATTGATGAACAGCATCGTTTCGGTGTGCATCAGCGACTGGCGTTGCGTGACAAGGGGCGGCTGGGTGCACAGCGCCCGCACCAGCTGGTGATGACAGCGACGCCGATCCCGCGAACCCTGGCCATGACCGTGTACGCCGACCTGGATACCTCGGTGATCGACGAGTTGCCACCCGGGCGACAACCGGTCAAGACCGTGGCGGTCAGTCAGGAGCGGCGCGAGGAGGTGATTCAGTCAGTGCGCAACGCCTGTGTGTCCGGCCAGCAGGCCTACTGGGTGTGTACGCTGATTGAAGAATCCGATGTGCTGCAGTGCCAGGCGGCCGAGAAGACGGCCGCATTGCTGGCCGAGTGCCTGCCGGAGCTGCGCATTGGCCTGGTACATGGCCGCCTGGCGGCGACGCAAAAGGAAGCACGGATGGCCGCCTTCAAGGCCGCTGAGCTGGACCTGCTGGTTGCGACCACGGTGATTGAAGTGGGTGTTGATGTTCCGAATGCCTCGTTAATGATTATCGAAAACCCTGAACGGCTGGGACTGGCGCAACTGCACCAGTTACGCGGGCGCGTCGGACGCGGCAGCCGGCAGAGCAATTGCGTGTTGTTGTACCAGCCGCCGCTTCCGGAGACGGCGCGTGAGCGCCTGGCCGTGTTGCGGGCAAGTAATGACGGATTTGAAATTGCCCGTCGTGACATGGAATTGCGTGGCCCCGGTGAGGTGCTGGGTACCCGTCAGACCGGGGAGATGCAATTCCATATTGCCGACCTGTTGCGCGATGAGTCCTTGCTGGCTGCCGTGGAGGCCGCCTCAACACAGCTCTTGGAACGGGCGCCGGAGACTGTGTCGCCGCTGATCCGGCGCTGGCTTGGCGAGGCGGTGGATTACGGCGAGGTCTGATCGCCGGATAATTGAAATTTAATCGCAGCAGCGGACCACCTCCGTGATACGGCGCCTGCAGAAACCGCTGCACAATCGTGCCATAATCCCGCCCCCGTAGGATCCCGATGATATTCTGCCTTGAAAACAGTGAACCCCGACACCCGCCCGACCTGCTGGAAACCGGTCGGCTATGTTCCGCGCAGCCGTATTCCCCGCGGGCTGTCCGGCTGGCTGCTGGATACCGCTTCACTGACCCGGCGCCTGCAGCGGCTTTGCCCGGGAACATTCCGGGTACAGGTATTGTCGCAGGCCTGGGATGTGCCGGGTATAGATGAGGCACGCGTGCTGGGGATGCGCCAGGCGGGTGTGGCGATTATCCGGCAGGTGCACCTGCTCTGTGATGGCCAGCCATGGATCTATGCACGTACCGTCATTCCCGCGACATCCTTGCGTGGCAAGTTGCAGGGCCTGGCAAATCTGGGTACGCGCCCGCTGGGTGGTGTATTGTTTGCCGACCCCGGTATGCAGCGTGGCCCGCTCGAAGTGGCGCGGATCTGCAGGGGTGAGTCTGTTTTTCAGGCCGCTACCGGCCACCTGGCGCAGCATCCCGAAGAAATATGGGGCAGGCGGACGGTCTTCAGGCTTTCTGGCAGGCCACTGCTCGTCAGCGAGGTTTTTCTGCCGGATTTTCCTGCCGGTAGTCCACCTGCGCCGTGCTGGAGAGGCAGTAGATAAATCCGTAGCGAATGTCACCGGGAAGGTGATTTGACAAACGTATAACAGGCACCATGTCCTCATCGATTACAGCACGTCTGGGTGATTACGCCCGCCTGATGCGGCTCAACAAGCCGATCGGTATCTTTTTGTTGCTGTGGCCGACGCTCTGGGCGCTGTGGATTGCCAGCGATGGCCATCCTGACCGGAAGATCCTGGTAATCTTCGTGCTGGGTGTCGTCCTGATGCGTTCCGCCGGTTGCATTATCAATGATTATGCTGACCGTGACCTCGATCGCCATGTCTCGCGCACCCGGGACCGTCCGTTAACCAGCGGGCGCGTGACTACCCGTGAGGCAAAAATCCTGTTGCTGGTGTTATGTCTGGCTGCCCTGGTGCTGGTGCTGCAGCTGAATACCCTGACGATCCTGTTATCTCCGGTCGCGCTGCTGCTGGCGGCCATCTATCCGTTTATGAAGCGCTTTACCCATCTGCCGCAGGTGTTCCTGGGCGCGGCCTTTGGCTGGTCAGTACCGATGGCCTTTGCAGCACAAACCGGCAGCGTGCCACAGATCGCCTGGTTGATGTTCCTGGCAACGCTGCTCTGGGCAACGGCCTACGATACCCTCTATGCCATGGTCGATCGTGAAGACGATCTGGCGCTGGGTATTAAATCAACGGCGATCCTGTTTGGGGATTCGGATCGCGAGATTATTGGCATCATTCAGATCATGGTGCTGTTGTGCCTGCTGATGATCGGTCTCCAGGCAGAGTTGGGATTGATCTATTATGCCGGCGTGATACTGGCAGGCCTGCTGGCTGTTTACCAGCAACGTCTGATTCGCTATCGTACCCGCGAGGGTTGTTTCAAGGCGTTTATGAACAACAACTGGTTCGGGATGGTGATCTTTCTGGGGATCCTGTTTGATTATCTCTATGCCCGGCAGGGCATGTCCTGACGCACGCGCGCAGCAACCATCATTATCGGATTACCCGGCACGGGCAATCACCCACACCTCTACCTGCTCTGCACCGGCTTGTTTTAAAACCCGAGCCAGTTCGTTGCTGGTATGGCCGGTCGTCATGACGTCGTCGATGATGGCTACATGTCCGGCAACATCGCGGCCCTGCACGCTGAAGGCGTTACGCAAATTCAGACGACGTGCATTGGGCGACAGCAGCGATTGTGGCCGGGTGTTGCGGTTGCGCCGGCACAGCCGGTGATCGCTGCGAATCCCCAGTTCGCGACCGATACGCCGGGCCAGCTCTGTCGCCTGGTTGAAGCCGCGCTCACGCAGGCGCGTGTGGTGCAGCGGCACCGGAACAAGCAGTGCGGGCAGCGGTGTCAGACGTGTTGACAGTCGCTCGGACAGGAGCACGGATAACAGCGGGATAATAGCCAGCTCGTTGGCGAACTTCAGTTGTTTGATCAGGTAATCAACCGGCGGCTGGTAATGAAACAGTGCCGTCGTCGCATCAAAGGCGGGTGGCCGTTGCTGGCAGCGACCGCAGTGGCTGTCTGCAGCCTCGGCGGGCAGGGGCAGACTGCACTGTGAACAGGCATGGCTTATCCACGGTGAATCGGCCAGGCACCGCGGGCACAGCCTCAGCGCGGTCCCGGTGGCGTCACCGCACAACCGGCAGTGTGACGGAAACAGAAGTGATTGCAGCCTTTGCGCATACTTGTAAACCATAAATGCCTTTACTGGTTGACAGATAAAATGATCCGCCCCATAGTCACCAGCCTCTGAAACGATGGGTGCCAAGCCTATGAACAAGCAATCAGCCTGTCTGTCGGATAAACCTGAAAGTCATGTACGCCATGACTGGTCGCGTGACGAGGTCAAGGCTGTTTTTGAGTTGCCGTTCAACGAGTTGTTATTCAGGTCCCACACCCTGCACCGGCAGTATTTCGATCCGAATGCCGTGCAGATCAGTACCCTGCTGAGTATCAAGACCGGCGGTTGTCCGGAAGACTGCAGCTACTGTCCCCAGAGTGTCCATTACGACACCGGCCTTGAGCCTGAACACCTGATGGATGTCGAGGACGTGGTGCTGGCCGCAAGACGTGCCCGGCGGGCGGGAGCGACACGCTTTTGCATGGGGGCCGCGTGGCGCAATCCCAGGGGGCGGCAGTTTCAGCGTGTGCTGGAGATGGTGAGCCGGGTGCAGGCCGAGGGGCTGGAGACCTGCGCGACACTTGGCATGCTGGATGCGGAGCAGGCGCACGCGCTCAAGGATGCCGGCCTCGACTATTACAATCACAACCTCGACACTTCAGAAGAATTTTACGGCGAAATTATCACCACGCGCCGCTACGATGAGCGCCTCGATACCCTGGCGCATGTGCGCGAGGCCGGCATCAATGTCTGCTGTGGCGGTATCGTTGGCCTCGGCGAGAGCCGTAGTGACCGGGTGGCACTGTTGTGCGAACTGGCAAACCTGCCGGAGCATCCCGGCAGTGTACCGATCAACCAGCTGGTGAAGGTGGCAGGTACACCACTGCAGCAGCAGCCGGACATCGATGCGCTTGAGTTTGTACGCACCATTGCGACGGCGCGCGTGCTGATGCCGGCCGCTTATGTGCGTCTGTCGGCCGGGCGTTCCGCCATGACGGATGAGCTGCAGGCGCTGTGTTTCTTTGCCGGCGCGAACTCCATTTTCTACGGTGAGAAGTTGCTGACCACCGGGAATCCGGATACCGCCGCGGATGATGCCCTGTTTGCAAGGCTGGGCTTGCATCCGGCGTAGTACGGAACCGCTCTTTCGGGTGCAGGAGCGCCTTGCAGGCGCGAACCGGCGTCGGCGAAAAACTCGCGCCTGCAAGACTCTCCTGCAGACTTGTTTTCCCTGTATATGAAAAACCTTGCCACACAACTGCAGGCACGCCGGTCTCAACAACTGTATCGCGAGCGCTTGATTGTCGACGGCCCGCAGGGCATTTTTGTTCGGGTTGACGACAGGGAATATCTGTCATTCTGCAGCAATGACTACCTTGGGCTGGCCAATCACCCCGACGTGGTAGCCGCCTTTCACCGCGGGCTGGATGAATTTGGTTGTGGCAGCGGCGCGTCGCACCTGATCACGGGACATAGCCGCGCGCATCACGTTCTGGAAGAGGAACTCGCCGCGTTCGTGCAGCGGCCGCGGGCCTTGCTGTTTTCAAGCGGTTACAGCGCCAACCTGGGTGTCATGTCCTCGCTGCTGGGGCGCGGCGACCGGGTTTTTGAGGACCGTCTCAACCATGCCTCGCTGCTGGATGCCGCACGGCTGAGCCAGGCCCGACTGCACCGCTACCGGCGTAATGATGCGGCGGCACTTGCCGCGCGGCTGGCCAAAGCGCCGGGATGTGAAACCCTGGTGGCCAGCGATGGCGTCTTCAGCATGGATGGGGACGTTGCGCCGCTGGCAGAGCTGGCAGCGATTGCCGCCCATCATCAGGCCTGGCTGCTGGTCGATGATGCACACGGCCTGGGTGTGCGGGGTCCGCAGGGCCGTGGCAGTGTCGCCGCGGCCGGTCTCGGAGTCAACGAGGTGCCGATTCTCATGGGGACGCTGGGCAAGGCCTTCGGTACCTTTGGCGCCTTCGTGGCCGGGAGCGAGGCCCTGGTAGAAACCCTGATACAGCAGGCACGTACCTATATCTACACGACGGCTCCGCCACCCGCGGTGGCCTGTGCGACCCGTGCGGCACTGCAGCGGGTCAGGGAGGATGACTGGCGGCGCTTGCATCTGCAGCAACTGATCAAACGCTTCCGAAACGGCGCCAGGGAACTGGGGCTGGCACTGTGCGACTCGCAGACACCGATACAGCCGTTGATCGTGGGGGACGCCACGCGGGCGCTGCAGCTCAGTCTGGCCCTGCGGGAACAGGGAATCCTGATCACGGCGATACGTCCGCCGACCGTTGCCGAGGGTTCATCACGACTGCGCATCACCTTTTCCGCGGCACACAGCGAAGCGCAGGTGGACCAGTTGCTGGAAGCGCTGGACAGCACGGGTATGGCGGCTCGGGACAGCGGGAGTTCAGGCGCTTGAGTCTCTATACTGAAACCGCCGGCTATGGCCCTGATCTGGTCATGATTCACGGCTGGGGGTTGCACAGCGGCATCTGGGATGACTTTGCGCCACTGCTGGAAGCGAACTTCAGGGTCATATGCGTGGATCTGCCTGGTCATGGACGCAGTGGCTGGCGAGGGGAGGACTCGCTGGAGGAGTGGGTCGACGCGGTGCTGGCGGTGGTGCCGAAGCGCGCCGCCTGGCTGGGATGGTCACTGGGCGGGCTGGTTGCGATGCGGGCCGCCCAGCGACATCCGCGGCATGTGAGCGCGCTGCTGACGCTGGCCAGCACGCCCTGTTTCGTGCGCCAGCCGGGCTGGCAGAGTGCCATGTTGCCGTCGCTGCTGGAGACCTTCTCTGTCGAACTGGTGCAGGACTATGTCCGCACACTTGAGCGCTTTCTGTCGTTGCAGGTACGCGGCAGTGAGCGTGCAAACGCCGTGCTGAAGGCGCTGCGCGCAACCCTGCTGGCCCATGGCGAACCGGATGCGGCAGCACTGCTTGCCGGACTGGATATCCTGCGCAGCAGCGATTTACGCGAGGGGTTGAAGTCACTTGATCGCCCATGGCTGATGATCATGGGCGAACGCGACATGCTGGTGCCGGTGAACGCCGGCAGGGAAGCATCGAGGCTATGTGCGACTGCGCGACTGGAGGTGATCGAGGGTGCCGGGCACGCGCCGTTTCTGGCCGCACCGCAGGCCGTTGCAAGACTAATCAGCCGTTTCCTGCTGTAGGAGTGTCGTCCCCGGCACAATTAATTCCCTATCAACAGGCAGTCCCGAATCGCGCCGGGGACGGCGCTCCTACACGGATATATTCAGCTTTTTAAGGCTTATGACCAAAAAAAATACCATCGACAAGCAACAGGCACGCCGTGCATTCAACCGGGCAGCGGCCAGCTATGACGCGGCCGCCGAATTGCAGAACGAGATCGGTGGCCGCCTCATCGAGCGGCTGGACTATATCCGCCTGCAACCGGCACGCATCCTCGATCTGGGCGCGGGCACCGGGGCCTTTTCCGCCGCGCTGTTAAGGCGTTATCGCCGGTCGGATGTGATCGCGCTGGATATCGCCGAGAACATGCTGCAGCACGTGCAGTCGCGTGGCGGCTGGTTGCGCCGGCCGCGTTGCGTGTGTGCCGACGGCGAGTCGCTGCCGTTTGCGGATAACAGTTTCGAGCTGATCTTTTCAAACCTGATGCTGCAGTGGTGCATCGACCTCGATTCGGCCCTGGCGGAATTGCGACGGGTGCTGGCCCCGGGCGGGTTGTTGATGTTTACCACCTTTGGGCCGGATACGCTGATGGAGCTGCGTGCAAGCTGGCAAGCGGTTGACGGTTACACCCATGTCAATGCATTTATGGATATGCACGATGTCGGCGATGCCCTGGTGAAAACCCGCTGGGCCGAGCCAGTGATGGATTCCGAACGCATTACCGTGACCTACAGGACATTGCGTACCCTGATGGAAGACCTGAAGCAGATCGGTGCGCATAACGTCACCCTCGGTCGCCCGGGCGGATTGACCGGACGGCGCCGCATGCAGCAGCTGACCGACGCCTATGAGCGCTTTCGCAGTGACGGCGTCTTGCCGGCCAGTTACGAGGTGGTCTATGGACATGCGTGGTCACCCTTGAACAAACAGCAGGGCACTACATCCGGCAGCGAAGTGCCGCTGGCCAGCCTGCAGCGCCATGAGTGAGCGCTGCGGTTACTTTGTCACCGGCACCGATACCGGGGTCGGCAAGACGCGGGTGACGCTGGGCCTGATGCAGCGTCTGCAGCAACAGGGCAGGGTGGTGGCCGCGATGAAGCCGGTCGCCACCGGCTGTGAACTGACTCCCGGCGGGTGGCGCAATGCGGATGCCCTGCTGCTGGCGCAACAGGCCTCGGTGGAGCGGGACTACGCGCTGATTAATCCCTATGCCTTTGCACCGGCCATTGCCCCGCATATAGCTGCGCAACAGGCCGGCGTATCCATTGATACTGAAAAAATAATCAATAATTACAATATATTATCAAAATCAGTCGACTGTGTACTGGTCGAAGGTGTGGGCGGCTGGCAGGTGCCGTTGAACGACGAGCAGACCCTGGCTGAACTGGCCCGTCTCCTCGGCCTGGACGTCATCATGGTCGTCGCTGTTCGACTGGGTTGCCTGAATCATGCCCTGCTGACGGCGCAATCCATCGTCGCGGCGGGTTGCACGCTGGCTGGCTGGGTGGCGAATCTTTTGCCGCCGCCGCTCGAGTGCGCAGAGGAGAATGTTAAGGCATTGAAATCAAGAATTTCCGCACCGCTTCTGGGTGTGTTGCCGGCATTACCGACGCCGGGTGCCCGGGAAATGGCGCAAAACCTGCTGCTGCCGCCACTGACACAGGGCTGATGCAATCAAGCCGCTGCTTCGTGTTCTGAATTGAAACTTGGAGAACCACCATATACAATGCGCGGCACTTTGTCGCACCGAAAACCTGATCTATTTTTAACCAGGTCATGTTGTGGAGCGGTTTGTGCGTCCAGATACCATTCGGCCACGAACACAATGCGCGATTAACAATGCAGTGCTAGAACGGGTATGCAATCCATCGGGGCTTGACTGTCACTGGGTGATTCGGCCAAACCAGTCACTGTCATGGCGCGGTGCTGTGAGGATTTACGCGGTAATCTCGTTGTGTTGTCTGGGTATTGGTGTCCTGTTTGCTGTGTATGGATACTGGCCGGTACTGCCTTTTGCCGGCCTGGAAGTTGTAATACTGGGTATTGCCTTTTACCGTTGCCTGTTACACGGCCAGCTGCGCGAGGTAGTTACAGTCAGTGGCGAGGTCGTCAGTGTGGTAAAGGGACGCCGTCTGCCACAGGAACGCTGGGAATGCCCACGCGCGTGGGCCCGGATTTTACTGGAGCATGCGCCGATCGCCTGGTATCCGAGGCGCCTGATGGTTGCTTTTCAGGGACGACGGGTCGAGGTCGGACAGTTCCTGAATGAAGAAGAACGCGGTGTGCTGGCGGATGAATTGCAACAGGTGATCCACGACACTCGCCGGCACCACGCTGCCGGATAAGTCGCCAGCAGATCTATAACGAACTTTTTAGTATTAATGTTAGGGAGATTGATGCATGTTTGCTAAAACACTAGGGCGCACCTTGGGCGTCATATGGGGCGCGGTTCTCCTGCTGGGCGCAGGCAATGCCTATGCAGGTTGGGCCGACACCCTGAACCTCAGGGAAGGCGTTACCGCAATCAGTAACAAGGTCTATGACCTGCATATGCTGATCTTCATGATCTGCGTCATTGCCTGTGTGCTGGTGTTCGCCGTGCTGATCTACTCCATCTTTACCCACCGCAAATCCAAGGGCGCCGTGCCTGCCGATTTTCACGAAAGCACCACGGTGGAAATTATCTGGACGACCATCCCCTTCCTGGTGCTGGTGGCCATGGCCGTGCCGGCGACGACAACCCTGCTGGCGCTCGAGGATACGCGTGATGCCGATATGTCCATCCAGATCACGGGTTACCAGTGGAAGTGGAAATACGATTATCTCGATGATGGCATCAGTTTCTTCAGCGTGCTGACCACCCCGACTGACCAGATCGAGGGCGATGCACCTAAAGATGACCACTATCTGCTGGAGGTCGACAAACCGATTGTGGTACCCATCAACAAAAAGATTCGCTTTCTTATTACCTCCAATGACGTGATCCACTCCTGGTGGGTGCCGGACCTGGGCTGGAAACAGGATGCCGTGCCCGGTTTTATCAACGATGCCTGGACCGAGTTGAGCGAGCCGGGTACCTACCGTGGCAAATGTGCCGAACTCTGCGGCAAGGGCCATGGCTTCATGCCCATCGTGCTGATCGCCAAGACGGAAGACGATTATGCCGCCTGGGTTGAGGAGCAAAAGGGTGCAGCCGAGGCCGCAGCCGGTGCGGCTACCCGGACACTCACCATGGATGAGCTGATGGCGCAGGGTGAGACTGCCTACAATACCAATTGTGCTGCCTGTCACCAGGCCAGCGGTGCCGGTATACCGGGCGTGTTCCCGGCGCTTGCCGGCAGCGCCATTGCCACCGGTGATGTGGCCGCCCATATTGACATCGTGGTGCACGGCAAGGCCGGTACCGCCATGCAGGCCTTTGGCGAACAGTTAAATGCCGTGGATCTTGCCGCCATCATTACCTACGAGCGTAATGCCTTCGGCAACAGTACCGGCGACATGGTGCAGCCTGCTGACGTAGCCGCTGCGAAATAGGTTTTCAGGACATTTCAGGATACAAGTGGAGAGATGACGCTATGAGTACAGCAACCACACACGACGAGCACCACGATCATGGCGCACCCAGCGGCCTGATGCGCTGGGTCAAGACGACCAACCACAAGGATATCGGTACCCTGTACCTGTGGTTTGCCTTCACCATGCTGCTGATCGGCGGTGCCATGGCCATGGTGATTCGCGCCGAGTTGTTCCAGCCGGGTCTGCAGATCGTCGACCCGCAGTTCTTCAACACCATGACCACCATGCACGGCCTGATCATGGTGTTCGGCGCCATTATGCCGGGTATGGTGGGGCTGGCTAACTGGCAGATCCCGCTGATGATCGGTGCGCCGGACATGGCGCTGCCGCGTATGAACAACTGGAGCTTCTGGATCCTGCCGTTCGCCGGCACCATGCTGCTCAGCACCCTGTTCATGGAAGGCGGCGGCCCGGCTTTCGGCTGGACCTTTTACGCACCGCTGTCCACGACCTTCGCGCCGAAGAGCACCGACTTCTTCATCTTTGCCGTGCACATGCTGGGGTTCTCCTCCATCATGGGGTCCATCAATATCATTGCCACGGTGCTGAACATGCGCGCACCGGGCATGACCCTGATGAAAATGCCGCTGTTCGTGTGGACCTGGTTTATCACGGCCTTCCTGCTGATTGCCGTGATGCCGGTACTGGCGGGCGCAGTGACCATGATGCTGACCGACCGCAACTTCGGTACCAGCTTTTTCAGTGCAGCCGGCGGCGGTGACCCGGTGCTGTTCCAGCACGTGTTCTGGTTCTTCGGCCATCCCGAGGTGTACATCATGATCCTGCCGGCGTTTGGCGTGATCTCCGAGATTATCCCGACGTTTGCGCGCAAGAAACTGTTCGGCTACAGCTCCATGGTGTATGCCACGGCATCCATCGCGTTCCTGTCATTCATCGTCTATGCGCACCACATGTTCACCACCGGCATGCCGGTGGCCGGTGAGCTGTACTTTATGTATGCCACCATCATGATTGCGGTACCGACTGCGGTGAAGGTCTTTAACTGGACGGCCACCATGTGGAAGGGTTCCATGACCTTCGAGACCCCGATGCTGTGGGCGATCGCCTTCGTGTTCCTGTTCACCATTGGTGGCTTCACCGGTCTGATGATGGGTATCGCACCGGCCGACATGCAGTACCACGACACCTACTTCATTGTGGCGCATTTCCACTACGTGCTGGTGACCGGCGCACTGTTCGCGATTATTGGCGCGTTCTACTACTGGGCACCGAAGTGGACCGGCCACATGGTGGACGAGCGACTCGGCAAGATTCACTTCTGGTGGTCGGTTATTTCCGTGAACGTGCTGTTCTTCCCGCAGCACTTCATTGGTCTGGCCGGCATGCCGCGCCGTATCCCGGATTACTCCCTGCAGTTTGCCGACTGGAATATGGTCTCCAGCATTGGCGGCTTTGCTTTCGGTCTGGCACAGGTGTTTTTCCTGTTCGTCGTTATAAAGACCATCCGCAGCGGCAAGGCGGCGACTTCCCAGGTCTGGGAAGGTGCCCATGGTCTGGAATGGACGGTGCCTTCACCGGCGCCGTACCACACCTTCGAGACGGCACCGGACGTCAGGTAAGCAGGCTGTGCGCGGGTCAGATGGCCCGTGCACGCTTCAGGATTGACTAATATGACAAAGCAGAATCAGACGACAACGCAGCGGTCAACTCGCAAGACGCTGACGATCGCCGTGCTGGTACTGGTGGCGCTGGGGTTCTATGTTGCCAGCTTTTTCGTGGTAAGCGGCTGACATGCCTGCCACCGATCGCGCTGCTGCCAACAGGAAGGTCGTAAAACGACTGGCGATTGCCGCCGTGGCCATGTTCGGCTTCGGTTTTGCGCTGGTGCCGCTGTATGACGTGTTTTGTGATATTACCGGTATCAACGGCAAAACCGGGCGTATCGAACTGGAGGCGGCGCTTGGCCAGACGGTGGACGAAGACCGCCTGGTGACGGTGGAGTTTCTGGCGATGGTGAACAGTGACCTGCCGTGGGAATTCAGACCCATGGTCAGGAAGATCAAGGTTCATCCGGGCGAGGTCACCGAGGTGAATTACTACGCCATGAACAAGACAGACAACCGGGTGACCGGACAGGCAGTACCCAGTCTGGCACCGGGCCTGGCGGCGAAGTATTTCAACAAGACAGAGTGCTTCTGTTTTACCCGGCAGTCACTGGGGCCGCGGGAAGGCAAGCAGATGCCCTTGCGGTTTATCGTCGACCCGGCGCTGCCGGCAGAGGTGCGGACGGTGTCTCTGTCCTATACCTTCTATCAGGCGGCAGCGGTTGCGACAGACACGGAAAACAGCAGTGGGTCCGGTTTGCTGGATTCAATTTTGTGATTTGAAAACGTATAAACGCATATTTGTATAGCTAAGGGAGTCGTCAATGTCATCATCTAACGGGGGTTACTACCTGCCAGCACCCAGCCACTGGCCGATTGTCGGTTCAATTGGCATGTTCCTGTTGTTGTTCGGCTTTGCCAGTTATCTACATGGCAGCAGCAGTCTCATCATGATCGCCGGCGCTGCGATTATCATTCTCATGCTGTTTGGCTGGTTCGGCACAGTCATCAATGAAAGCCTGTCAGGCAAATACAACAGCCAGGTGGATGTGTCATTCCGCATGGGGATGGCCTGGTTCATCTTTTCCGAGGTCATGTTTTTCGCGGCCTTTTTCGGTGCCCTGTTTTATGCACGCATGTACGCCGTACCCTGGCTCGGTGGCGCATCCAACAATGTCATGACCAATGAATTGCTGTGGCCGACGTTTGAGGCCGTGTGGCCGACGAATGGTCCGGGCGATGTCGGTGGTGAGTACCACCCCATGGGCGCCTGGGGTATTCCGGCCATCAATACCCTGATCCTGCTCTCCAGTGGCGTGACGGTTACCTGGGCACACTGGGGGCTGAAGAAAGACGATCGTACCCAGTTAATACTGGGGCTGATGGCCACCGTTGCACTGGGTTTCCTGTTCCTCGGCCTGCAGGCCTACGAGTACCACCATGCCTACACCGAAATGGACCTGAAACTGACCAGCGGTATCTACGGCACGACCTTTTTCATGCTGACCGGGTTTCACGGTCTGCACGTCACACTCGGTGCGACCATGCTGTTTGTCATCCTGATCCGCAGTATCAAGGGACATTTCACCGATGACCATCACTTCGCCTTCGAGGCCGTGGCCTGGTACTGGCACTTTGTTGACGTGGTCTGGCTGGGCCTGTTCGTATTCGTTTACTGGCTGATCTAGACGGCGACTGATATTCAAAAAAGGGCGCTGCTCTATGCGGCGCCCTTTTTTTTTACTACAGGGATGTGTAGAGCAATCGGAAGGACAGGGGTAATTTCCCTAGCCGGGATAGACACCGTGTGGTTGCAGCACGCCGGTGGCAAAACCGATCATTAGCAGGATAAACAGCAGTACGGACAGGCTGACACGCACGGTCAGGGCTCGCACGGTACGTTCCGACGCACCCTTGTCCTTCATCAGGTAAAACAGCCCGCTGAACAGGCTGCCAACGATGCCGAGTAAAAACAGTACAATAACGATTTTGGTGATCATGAGGAGCAACTGGAGTGATTGTGAGTATGAGCTGCAGTATAGCAAATCAGGGTGAATGATGAGATTCGGTGCAGTTGAATTTTCGCCGGCGTTCTGGCCGACGCTCCTGACGCTGCTGCTGGTGCCACTGTTCATAGGCCTCGGTCTCTGGCAGCTGGATCGTGCCGCCTGGAAACAGGGACTGGTCGATACGCATGCAGGCAGGGCGCGACTGCCGCCGGTGTCGCTGGAGTCACTGGGGGACATCCGGGATATCGAGCCGTACCGGCGGATTTTTGTGCGCGGCTATTATGATATGGATCATCAACTGCTGCTGGATAACAGGACCTATGAGGGATATGCCGGCTACCATGTGCTGACACCGTTGCATATGGCTGATGTCGACAAGACGGTACTCGTCAACCGCGGCTGGGTTCCCGTTGGTAGCAGCCGGAGTGTACTGCCGGATATTCCGGGCACCGACGGTGAGGTGCTGGTGGATGCAACCATTCAGGTGCCGCCGGATAAATTGTTCAGGCTGGGTGACGTCGATGAAGAAAACAAGGGCTGGCCACAGGTCGTGCAGCAGATCGAGATGAACGAGCTGGAACAACGCCTCGGGTACCCGTTACAGCCACTGATACTGCTGCTGGACAAGAGTGATGAGTTCGGTTTCATCCGTGACTGGAAGCCGGTCTACGGAGTCACGCCCGACAAGCACCGCGCCTACGCCGTGCAGTGGTTTACACTCGCTGGCGTATTGCTGAGTATCTACATTGGTGTGAATTCGAGACGTATCGCTAAAGAGGAATGATGTAAACACCATGAGACGCAATGCTCCAGCTGCCAGGCAGCGCGGTTTTCTGAGTTCACGCCAGGCGCTGGTGTTGCTGGCGCTGCTGTTCATGGCGCCGGTGTTCGTTGCCTGGGTGATGCATCACCAGTCAGGGCAGAGCTGGCGTCCTGACGGGACCACCAACAACGGCATGCTGGTGCATCCTGCACGGCCGCTGAATCTGCCGGCGGAGCTGATGATTGCCGGGAAAAGCGCCAATGACTACCTGCAGGGCAAGTGGACGCTGTTGTATATCGGTGATGCTGACTGTGATGCCGTCTGCAACGAAAATCTCTACAAGATGCGCCAGATAAGAACGGCGCAGAACGAGAATATGCTGCGGGTGCAGCAGCTGTTCCTGGTGCGCGACGAGTCCGTGCCCGAGACGTTGCAGACGCTGCTGGATAAAGACTACAGGGAGACGGCGGTTACCCTGCTATCAGCCCGCCAGGCGGAGCAGATGGCCGCCTATTTTCTCATCGACGGCACACCCATGATGGGTGGGGAACGTGTGTATCTTATTGATCCACTGGGTAATCTGATGATGTTCTACCCGCCGGATGCCGATCCGAGCGGTATGCTGAAGGACCTGCGAAAATTGCTTAAGTATTCAAAGATCGGTTGATAATGAATCCGGTAAAAAGCTATCTCGGCCTTTGCAAGCTCAAGGTGGTCGCGCTGATCGTGTTCACCGCCATGGTCGGGATGTTCATGGCCACCACACCACCCGGCATGGTGCCGTGGAATGTGCTGCTGTTCGGTAACCTTGGCATCGGTATGGCCGCGAGTGCGGCTGCCGCCATCAACCATGTGCTTGATGCCCGTGAAGATGCCAAGATGGCACGCACCAGCAACAGGCCCCTGCCGCAGGGTGACATGAACGAACGCCATGCGCTGGTCTTTGCCCTGCTGCTGGGTGCGCTGTCGATGCTCATCCTGGTCGTCTTTATCAATTCCCTGACGGCCGTGCTGACCTTCCTCTCCCTGGTTGGCTACGCCGTGGTGTATACCATGTACCTGAAACGTGCGACGCCGCAGAATATCGTCATCGGCGGCGCCGCCGGTGCCGCACCGCCGATCCTGGGCTGGACCGCACTCACGGATTCGGTAGATCCGCACGCCTTGCTGCTGTTTCTGATTATCTTTATCTGGACGCCACCGCATTTCTGGGCGCTGGCAATTCACCGCCGCGATGAATACGCGATGGTGGATATCCCGATGTTGCCGGTGACTCATGGCATCCCGTTTACGCGTTTGCAGATCCTGCTCTACACATTGATGCTGATCATCGTCAGCGTGCTGCCGTTCGTCTTCAGGATGAGCGGCGCGTTCTACCTGATCGGTGCACTGCTGCTGGGTGGCGGCTTTCTTTATTACGCTATTCAGCTCATGAAAGGCCACGATGAAAGCGTGGCCATGAAGACCTTCGGTTATTCCATCTGGTACCTGATGGCCATGTTCACCCTGCTGCTGGTAGATCACTACCTGCCACTGCTGTACTGAGCCGCTCTGGGAGGTTTGCCGCGCTCAGGGGCAGTGCTTGCAGTAGCAGGCGAACACCGCTTCGATAAACTGCACCCGCTGTCGCGGATCCTGCAGGCGGGTCTCGTCGATGACCGGTAGATCGGGGCGGGCGCTGATCAGTGCCGCGGCGAAGGCACCGCTGCCGTCCAGCCCGGCCTGCGTGCCCTCTACCGTCCAGGTGGCAACCCCTGTCATGCCACAGCTGGGCGAGCGCGACTTGAAAATGTACCCGCAGACGTCGGCCAGTTCCGCGGCGCGGCGGCTGCCGTACTGCTGCAGCTTGCGGGTAACATCCAGAGCCGGGTTATGCACGCCCCTGACGCGGATGCCGCGGTCGGTACGGACCAGCTGGACAGGCGCACGCGGCACACCCAGGCCAATCGCCATTTCCGGACAGCCGGGACGGAACTCGAACAGCCAGGCAAGCTGCGTATTGATCAGGGGATCGTATTTGTGGCCACCGTCATAGCGCACCGCTTCGCCGAGCAGGCAACTGCTGATACCGACCGGGATTTTTTTCGGGTTGCCCGTGCTGTTCATGGGTGTCACCGCGTTGTGTGCAGCCAGCTGCGGGTGTCGATATTACCAGCCTGACTGTGCTTGTCACTACCCGTCGCCGGGTTCGAGGCGACTGCGTGCGGCGTAACCCAGCTGTGCTAATATCCGCTGAAGATCACGATGCGCCGCCGGCAGGGTGACCGGGCGCCGCAGCTTAACAGGGGGCAGGGATTTGTCAGGAGTCGGTTCGTCGGGTACCGTGTTGCGCAGGGTATTCAGGTTTGTGGTGCTGTGTGTCGTACCGCTTGCTGCACATGCCGAATGGTTTGTCGTGGATGCAACCCCTGGAACGGCGGGATGTGCCCTGGAGACCGGAGAGCTCAGCCTCTTCGATGGCTACCAGGATACCCGCATGCGACTGAGTGTGGCCAACGGGGAATTAAGGGTAAAGACCGAGTCGAATATCGACTTCGGCTTTAACGACGTCGGCCTGGCTGTGGACGGCAAGGATTTTATACCGGCGGATGCCGTTGTTGATGAGCGGCAGGTGCTGTTCAGTTCCGGCATGGATGTTGTGATCGAGCAGTTTATTCGTGGCCATTCGGTTACCGTCTACCTGCGCTTCTGGCCCAGCTATCCGGCGACGCAGCGCTACGAGGCCCGCTTCAGCCTGATGGGGTTTACACGGGCGTACAACGAGTACACGTTATGCAGCAACAAGCGTCCATGACAGACAAGGTCCCGCAACCGGAGGGCGAGCGATGCGACTGACCACCCGATTCAATCTCGTGCTGTTCGCTGTATTTTCACTGGGCCTGGTGATCGCCGGTTACATTTCCTATACGGTGCTGCACAAGCATGCCCGTGAGGAAGTTCTCAATCATGCCGGCATGATGATGGAGGCGGCGATGGCGATTCGTGGCTACACGGTCAAGGAGATCAGGCCGCTGCTGACGCTGCAGATGAAACGCGAGTTTCTGCCCCAGTCGGTCCCGTCCTACGCCGCTACCCAGAACTTCAAGGCCGTCAGGGAGATGTATCCTGAATATACCTACAAGGAAGCGGCGCTGAATCCTACCAATCCCAATGATCATGCCACCGACTGGGAGACCGATATCATCCAGCTTTTCAGGAATGACACCGAAATCCAGGAAATCAGCGGTGAGCGCGATACACCGCTGGGTAAATCGCTTTACTATGCACGTCCGATACGAATTACCAACAAGAACTGTCTGACCTGTCACAGCACCCCCGATGCGGCACCCGAAACAATGATCAAGGTGTACGGTTCCGCAAACGGTTTCGGCTGGCAGATGGATGAAGCCGTGGGCAGCCAGATCGTCAGCGTGCCACTGTCGGTTCCGCTGGCGAAGGCGCAAAATGAATTCCTGATCTTCATGGCTTCGCTGGTCGCGATATTTGTGGTGATCTTCATCGTCATTAACATTATGCTCAGCCAGATTGTCGTGAAGCGGGTCAGGGCGATGGCGCAGGCGGCGGACGACATCAGCACCGGGCACATGGAAGTGCCGGAATTTACCGTTAAGGGCAAGGACGAGATCTCTGACCTGAGTCGCTCCTTCAACCGCATGCGCCTGAGTCTGGAAAAGGCGATGAAAATCCTGGGTGAATGAGTCATGTCTGAAGAACAGCAGAAAAAGGGAATGCAGCGCAACAATCGCACCTGGCTGTGCACGGTGCTGTTTATGGATATCGTCGAGTACTCCAGGCAGCCCGTGGATCAGCAGATGATGATCAAGCAGAACTTCAGTACCCTGGTCAGCGACGCGCTGCGCAGTCTTCCCGCCGAGGATTGTATCAAGCTTGATACCGGAGACGGTCTTGCCATGTGTTACCTCGGCGCTCCTGAAGATGTGCTCTATGTTGCCGTTGGCCTGCGTGATGCCTTTGTTGATGTCAAGGCGATCTGCGAGACCTGCTACAGCGTGCGCATGGGTATCAACCTGGGTCCGGTCAAGATTCTCGAAGACATCAATGGCCAGCGGAATACCATCGGTGACGGCATTAATGCCGCCCAGCGGATCATGAGCTTCGCGCAACCCAATCAGTTGCTGGTATCACGCCCCTACTATGATGTAATCAGTTGTCTGTCTGATGGAAACCCGAAGTTGTTTACCTACATCGGCGTACACAACGACAAGCATGTAAGACAATACGATGTCTACGAGGTGCTGGCACACCAGGATGTTGAACACGACACGCTTGTTATCAACGAGAAAGAGTCAAGCGGGGCCGCTGCCGCGCCGGATCACAGCGACGACCTGGATGAGCGAATACTGCAGATCGTCCAGGAGCAGCTGGCCGTGATCATCGGACCCATGGCCCGCGTACTGGTGAAACGTGCCCTGCTCAAAAGCAGCAGCCTTGACCAGCTCTATCAGCTGCTTGCCGAGGAGATACCGACGGCGCAGGAGCGTGAACGTTTCCTTTCCGGCAAGGACCGGCTGCATTGACGGGTGGCGTGTAGACCGTTGGCAATCAATCCAAGGCGTTTATTCTGGAGGTGTCGATAATGACAAGCATGAAGCGTATCAGTGTTCAGGATGTCATGAAGACAGACTACGGTACTATCAGTGGCCAGGCGACTATTTCGGAAGCGCTGGTAGAGATGAAGCGACTGCAAACCGCTGTACTCGTAGTTGATAAAAAGAACGAACATGACGAGTACGGGCTCATCCTGGTGTCGGATATTGCGCGCCAGGTACTGGCCAAAGACAAGGCACCCGGCCGGATGAATGTCTATGAAATCATGACCAAACCAGCGGTCTGTGTCGATCCGGACATGGATATTCGTTATTGTTCGCGTCTCATGTCCACTCTGAGACTGACGCGCGTCCTGGTAGTGAAGGATAACGAACTGCTCGGCACCGTGAGTCCTCGTGCCCTGGTGCTGGATGGCCTGGCAGCCATCGAGGTCGACGACGAATAATCGCCCCTGGTTCGGTAGCTGCACGACACCTCGCCAGAACGCCCGCCCGAGAACTCCTCATTGCCTGGCCTGGCAGGTCAAGTACCTGCCAGCGGGGTGCGCAACTTATACCCGGTAGGAGCGCTTACATTTCGCCCAGTGGTCGCAACCAGGCATATTCAAACGGCTCCTTCACCAGTTTGGTCCCCGCTTCGCCGACATTGCCGCCCAGCGCACTGAAAGGAAGTGTGACGACAAAAACTGCCGCACCCACCAGGGTGACAGCAGTCATCGGCACGCGCATGAGGACTGCGTCCGCCAGCATGGCGCCCCCCGAGGGTCGTTCAGAGTGGCTGTCATATTCTGCTGCGCGGGCAGTGGAGACAAACGATATGCTGGATGTGGCCAGTATTATGGCCAGAAAACAGCCAAGCAGTTTCTTGATCGGACTGTGCATGATGCAAACCTCCTGTTGTGTTTACCCCGGGACGAAGGCCCGCTGCCCTCTGTAGCGAGTGCACGCTCCGGACGTTGCCGGGCATAGCAGGCCTGCAGCCATCATTAAGCGGCTACGAAACGATAATAAAACAAATGCCAACCACCTGGGAAAATCTTCTGCCCTGCTGGCACCTGAAGCACGGCAAATGTAATTCAATCGTTCGGTCTGCAAGCAGCTGCTGCCGGTCAACGATTATGTGTCGGGATGACAAGAATCGGGCATTCTGATTTATGCACAATTCCTTCGCTGACGCTCCCCAAAAGAAGTTGATGCATCCTGCCTCGTCCATGAGAACCAATAACGATCATGTCTGCACCGAGCTTCGAGGCCTCCTTCAGGATTGTTTCAATCGCTGCGCCTTCAACAAACAGGGCTGTTGCATCCAGGCCGGCTCCGCGCATTCGATCGGCGATCTCCTGTATCTGCCGGTGCTCGGTGTGGAATCTGCGGGCAAGGGCATCACGGATAATCTGCGGGTCCGCTTCAAGCCCGATGGTGTCAGGTTGCTGGGCGGCGAGATAGAGGTCTGCCGGCTCCGCCTTTGTTGTATGCAGGAGCCATACCTTTGCTGAAAGTGCTGTGGCGATTTCCTCAACCTTTGCCATGATCTTTTCCGTGGATTCGGAAAGATCTACACCGACCAGAAGTTTCATGTCTTGTCTCCAACAGTCAGGCAGCCGTACAACTGACGCAGACGGTGGCCCTGGTTACCCGGGTTTTCAATAAAGTAAGCCTTGCCGGCCCACATATCAAGACAAGTGTCACAAGGGTGTTTTGCGTGACTCTCCGGCGTGCGGTGCAGATGGCCTATTCGAACACAATCGTCCGGTTTCGATAGACCAGGATATTGTGGTGCAGGTGGTGCCATATGGCGCGTGCCAGCACCATCTTCTCGAGGTCTCTCCCCTTGCGGACCATGTCCTCGACTGAATGCTCGTGGCTTACGCGTACCACGTCCTGCTCTATAATCGGACCGGTATCGAGTTCGGCGGTCGCGTAATGGCTGGTGGCGCCTATGATCTTTACCCCCCGGTCATGTGCACTGTGGTAGGGCCGGGCGCCAGGAAACGCCGGCAGAAAGGAATGGTGGATATTGATGATGCGGTCGGGGTAGGTGTCGATAAATCCGTCACTCAGGACCTGCATGTAGCGCGCAAGCACGATGAAATCGATGCCGTGCTGCTGCAGTAGTTCCAGCTGTTTGCGCTCCTGTTCGGCGCGGTTCTGTGCGCTGACCGGCAGGTATATATACTCGATGCCAAGACGTGCGGCTGCCGTTTGCATGTCGGCGTGGTTGCTGATAATCAGGGGAATATCGACCTGCCACTCGCCGGCTTCGTAGCGGGCCAGGATGTCGTAGAAGCAGTGCGGCTGTTTGGACACGAACAGCGCCATGCGCGGCACTTCATCCGAGAAATGCAGCTGCCAGTTCATCGAGAAGCGCCTGGCTACGAGGGTGTCAAAGTATTCGCTGATCTTCCCGTCGGCAATGACAAAGTCCTGCAAGTCCCATTCGATACGCATGAAAAAGACCTGCCGTTGTGTATCCACGTGCTGGTCCAGGTAGAGGATATTGCCGCCATTCTTGAAGATGAACTCGGTAATGGATATCACGATCCCCTTCTGGTCCGGGCAGTGGATAAGCAGGATGGCTGACTTCGATACCGGATTATTCATGGCGCTCTCTTGTGGGCATAAAAAAACGGCCCCGCAGGGCCGTTCGGATTATATACAGTCCGGGCTCAGGCGAGCATGGTCTTTTTCAGCTTGCCAAGCGCGCTCTTTTCCAGCTGACGGATGCGTTCGGCGGAGACATCAAAGCGTGCAGCCAGTTCATGCAGTGTGCATTTGCTGTCCGTCAGCCAGCGTTCTTCGAGGATGGTGCGGCTGCGATCGTCCAGTGTTGCCATGGCATCGCTCAGATTGCTGCTGCTGTCACTGTTCCAGTCGTCCTGCTCGATCGTCAATGCCGGGTCGTTTGATGCGTCCGTCAGGTAGGCGGCCGGGGCATAGTGATGTGACTCCTCGTCATTGTCCTCGGTCGTGAGGTCAAAGCCGATGTCCTGTCCGCTGAGCCGGGATTCCATCTCCAGTACCACCTCCGGTTTGACGCCGAGGTCGTCAGCGATGTCTTTCACCTCGTCCTGGTTGAGCCAGCCAAGACGCTGCTTTTTACTGCGCAGGTTAAAGAACAACTTGCGTTGCGCCTTGGTGGTCGCCACTTTAACGATGCGCCAGTTGCGCAGAATAAATTCATGTATCTCCGCGCGTACCCAGTGCACGGCGTAGGAGACCAGGCGCACGCCGGCGTCCGGGTCAAATCGCTTCACTGCCTTCATCAGGCCAATGTTGCCTTCCTGTATCAGGTCGCCCAGCGCCAGACCATAACCACTGTAACCACGGGCAATGCGAACGACAAAACGCAGATGGGACATGACCAGATCACGTGCGGCGCCCAGGTCCCCCTCGTGTTGCAGGCGCTGCGCCAGCGAGCGTTCCTGTTCCGCGCTGAGTACTGGCATGCTGAACGCGGCATGGATATACTGATCCAGGTTGCCGGTCGGCAGTGCTATTGCAAGTGTCTGATTTCTCGTCACTAAAGCCTGTGTCATGTGTTACCTCTCAATATCAGCTGAGACTAATCCTAGCACTCCTGTCTATAGAGTGCCAATTAGCGGATAAGTTCTCGTTATTTCGGGCTGGCAGGGCAATTTTTGAGGGCCTGGCGGGTCTGTTCGCACGCAATGATGCCGGAATGGCGGTCAGCTGGGTTCAATCGCGTCCAGGTGACGCCCGACCGCCAGCCAGGAGCCGAGCAGACCCAGCAATGTGCCGCCTGCCAGCAATATCCCCAGCAGCTGGACGGGGAGGGTCTCGAGGCTGAAGTCACTGCGGTAGAGACCGGCCAGCCGTGAGACCGGTTCCGATAACAGCCAGAAGCCGGCCTCCACCACTCCCCAGGCGATGAGTGCGCCCAGGACACCGTACCAGATGCCACCATAGAGAAACGGGCGGCGCACAAACCCGTTGGTTGCGCCAATGAGCTTGGTCACCAGTATTTCCTCGCGCCGGTTCTGGATTTCCAGGCGTATGGTATTGCCGACGACCAGCATGACAGCCAGCGCCAGCAGCACGCTGATGATGAGAATGACGCGATGCGCGATGTCCAGTATGGCGGCGAGGCGTTGCACCCATTGCAGATCAAGCTGTGCAAGCTCTGTTTCCGGAAGCCCGCTGAAACGATCGCGCAGGGTGCCGGCGGCCACCGGGTCGATGTACTCGCCCGCCGGCAGCACGATCAGTACATACGGCAGCGGATTTTCCTCGAGCACGCCGAGGACGTCCGCAAAGCCGGATTGCCGGCCGAATTCCTCGAGTGCCTGTGACGGTGTGATCAGCTGTACCGATTCAATCTCGGGCCATTCTTCAACCTGTGCAAGCAGCGCCTGTGCCCTGGTATCGGTGATGTCCTGCTTCAGGAAGATCGACATGCTGGCCTGTCCCTCCCACGAGCCACTGAGGCGCTCGAGGTTGCCGAGCAGCAGGTAAAGTCCGCACGGCATCGCCAGCGCGATGGCGATGACGGCCGCTGTCATGACAGTGGGTATCCAGTTCCGGTAGAGTCGTCCCAGGCTGTCGAGCGCGACCTGCGCGTGGCGTTGCACGAATGTCCCCGGTGACAACAGGCGACGCAGGTTGTCCTGCCAGTGGTGCTGGGGTTGTCGCCGGTTTTTTCGCCCCCGGCTCATGCGGCGCCGGATACATCGTGAGCCAGGCGCCCCTGATCCAGGGACAGAACCGGGTACTCGAGCGTTTCAATCAAGGGAATGTCGTGGCTGGCAATCAGCACGCTGACGCCAACGTCATTGAACAGCGAAAACAGGGACATGATCTCGCGCGACAGATCAGGGTCGAGGTTGCCGGTGGGTTCGTCGGCCAGCAGCAGCATGGGCTTGTTAACGACGGCACGCGCGATACCCACGCGCTGCTGTTCGCCGCCGGAGAGCGTGACGGGATAGAGGCGTTCCTTGCTGAGCAGGCCCAGTTTGTCGAGTGCGGCCCGCACCCGGCGACCGATGTCCTGGTGCCGGTAGCCGGCGATAATCAGCGGCAGGGCGACGTTGTCAAATACGGTACGGTCAAACAGCAGGTGATGTTCCTGGAAAATAAAACCGATCTTGCGACGGATATACGGGATGCGCCGTTTGCTGATGCCGGTGACATTCTCGCCATCGAGAATGACCTGGCCGCGCGTGGCGTATTCTATCAAGGCAACGAGTTTCAGCAAGGTACTCTTGCCGGCGCCGGAGTGGCCGGTGAGGAACGCCATGGCGCCCTTTTCCATGTGGAAATTGATGTTGCTCAGTGCTTCAAACCCGCCCGGGTAGCGTTTGCTGACATGGGTGAAACGGATCATGTTTTCGGGTGGTCCGGTGACGGTGTGCGTTTACTGCTCGTTTGCAAACAAGGCATCGACAAATTCATCCGCATCAAATTCGCGCAGGTTTTCAATGCCTTCACCGACGCCTATGAAGCGAATCGGTATCTGCATCTGTTTGGCGATGGCGAAGATGATGCCGCCCTTGGCGGTGCCATCCAGCTTGGTGAGTGTAATGCCGGTGAGGCCGATGGCCGTGTTGAATTCCTGCGCCTGGTTGAGTGCATTCTGGCCCGTGCCGGCATCCACCACGAGCATCACTTCGTGAGGCGCATACTCGTCCAGTTTGGCCATCACCCGCTTGATCTTCTTCAGTTCTTCCATCAGGTTGCTCTGGGTATGCAGCCGACCGGCTGTATCCGCTATCAGCACGTCGATACCGCGAGATTGTGCCGATTGCAACGCATCGAAGATGACCGACGCAGAATCCGATCCCTGTCGCTGCGCAATGACCGGGATGCCGTTGCGCTCACCCCAGGTCTGCAGCTGTTCGACAGCGGCGGCACGGAAGGTGTCCCCGGCTGCCAGCATCACCTTGTGGCCTTGCTGCTGGAAACGATGAGCGAGTTTACCGATGGTGGTGGTCTTGCCGGCGCCGTTGATGCCGACCATCAGCAGGACATAGGGACGAATGCCCTCGGGAATCACCAGCGGCTGGCAGCTGGTCGCGAGTATGGCCCGCATGCGGCCTTTCAGGGAAGACATCAGCGCCTCGGCGTCCCTGATCTGGTTGAGAGCGACCAGTTCAGTGAGTACATCGATAATCTCGCGCGTGGCTTCGATGCCGACATCGGCGACCAGCAACTGCGTTTCGATTTCTTCAAGCAGTCCGTCGTTAATCGACTTGCTGCCCAGCACCGCGTCGGTGATCCCGTCAGACAGCGTGTGCCGGGTGCGCGACAGGCCGTCCCTGAGTCGTCTGAACAGTCCCGGTCGATCAGCTTCGTCCGCGGGGGTCGATGTTTTCTTTTTTCCGAAACCAAGCATGAGATCAGTTGTCTCTGTGTGTGATTAGGTAATACAGGGGTGGGTATCCTATCATCCCCGACCATCCGGGTTAACTATCCAGAGTACAGGAGTATATGAATGCGAAGTCTGCTTGCGAGCTGTCTGCTGGTGGCCGGTCAGGTGGCGCTGGCGTCCGGGGTTGTCCATGAATATCAACTGGATAACGGACTGAAACTGATTGTCAAGGAGGATCACCGTGCCCCGGTGGTCGTTTCACAAGTATGGTACAAGGTCGGCTCGAGCTATGAGCATGACGGTATAACCGGTGTCTCGCACGTGCTGGAGCACATGATGTTCAAGGGCACCGATGACCATCCCCCGGGGGAGTTCTCACGCATTATTTCTGAAAATGGCGGTAGCGAGAATGCCTTTACCAGCGGTGATTACACGGCTTATTTCCAGCAGCTTGAAACAAGCCGGCTGCCGATCAGTTTCGAACTGGAGGCAGACCGCATGCGCAAGCTGCATTTGCAGGATGAAGAATTCCGGAAGGAAATCAATGTAGTGATGGAAGAACGACGGCTGCGGACCGACGACAAGCCGACGGCACAGACCTATGAGCAGTTCAATGCTGTCGCCTTTACCAGCAGTTCGGTGCGCATCCCGACGATCGGCTGGATGAATGACCTGGAGAACATGCAACTGGCTGACCTGCAGCACTGGTATGAACGCTGGTATGCACCCAATAATGCCATTGTCGTGGTCGTCGGTGATGTCGAGCCGGAGGCCGTGCTGAAGCTGGCGAAGAAATATTTCGGGCCGCTGAAGCCGGAAGTGATTGTCCCGCCCAAGCCGCGTATCGAGCCACCCCAGAAAGGCAGGCGTGATATCACCGTGCAGGCGCCGGCCGAAGTACCCTATACCCTCATGGGTTACAAGGTGCCGGTACTGGCGACAGCAGAGGAGCGCTGGGAACCGTATGCGCTGGAAGTTCTGGCTAATATCCTGGACGGTGGTGACAGCGCACGGCTGACCAGTGAACTGGTGCGCGGCAGCCAGATCGCAACCAGCGCCGGTGCCGGCTATGATCTCTACGACCGTCAGGCGGGGCTGTTCCTGCTGGATGGTACACCGGCGGGGACACACACTATTCCCGATTTGCAGGCGGCACTGTTCGAACAGATTCAGCGACTGAAAGATGGACCGGTTACTGATGAGGAACTGAGTCGGGTCAAATCCGGCGTGGTGGCCAGTGCCGTCTATGAACTGGACTCGACGTTCTACCAGGGGATGAAGATCGGGCAACTGGAAGCGGTCGGTCTGGACTGGCGACTGGCCGATGAATACGTGGAGCGCATCAATGCCGTAACCGCGGAACAGGTGCAGGCGGTTGCGAACAAGTACCTGCTGGAAGAGACGCTGACCGTTGCCGAGCTTGATCCACTGCCAATGGAGACTGGCCGCCAGATGCGTGCGGACAGCAATGGAGGTGGTGATGTTCACTAGGATCGCGATGACCGCTTGCAGTGTGAGCGCTGCCTCACTGTCGCTGTGGCTGGCTGTGGTGCCCGCGGTGTCGGCCATGCCGGTGATTCAGCACTGGGTGACGGACAATGGTGCGCGGGTCTACTTTGCGGCGGCGCCGGAACTGCCCATGGTGGATATCAATATCACCTTTGCTGCTGGCAGCGTGCGCGATGACGGGCATGCCGGTCTGGCAGATATGACCAGCACACTGCTGGATATGGGCGCCGCCGGACTCAGTGCCGATGAAATCGCCAGCCGTGTGGAATCGCTCGGCGCCGAGCTGAGCACCGGGTCCGCGCGCGACATGGCGTGGATAAAACTGCGCAGCCTGAGTGATGCCGGGCACCTGCAGCCGGCACTGAAACTGCTTGCGGATGTGATCAACAGGCCGGATTTCAACAAGGCGGACTTTGAACGGGAACGTGAGCGCACACTGGTTTCAATTCGTCACAGCGAACAGTCACCCGCAACGGTTGCACAGTACACCTTTTTCCGCCTGGCTTACGGTGACCATCCCTATGCGACGCGCCCCGGCGGTACCCTGGAAAGTATCAGTGCGCTGCAGCTTGACCAGCTCAAGGCATTCTACAAGCGCTATTACGTCGCACGTAATGCCGTGTTTTCCATTGTTGGCGACCTTGACCGCAAGGCCGCAGAGCAACTGGCCGAGCAGGTGATCGGACAGTTGCCTGCCGGCAAGCGTGCACCCGCGGTGGCACCGGTGCCGGTGCTGACAGCCGCAGTGGAACAACGTGTTTATCATCCCTCCACGCAAACACATGTGCTCGTGGGTGCGCCAGGTATGCATCGCGGTGATCCGGACTACTTTACGTTGTACGTCGGGAACCACGTACTCGGTGGCGGCGGGCTGGTGTCGCGGCTCAACGAAGAGGTGCGTGAGAATCGCGGACTGTCTTACAGTGTCAGCAGTTATTTCTCGCCAATGGAACAGGATGGTCCGTTCCTTGTCTCGTTACAGACCCGCAACGACCAGGTAGATGATGCCATTGGCATCATGCGTGAAACGCTGCAGGACTATGTCGAGAAGGGTCCCACGGAAAAGGAACTGGTTGACTCGAAGAAGAATATTACCGGTGGTTTTCCCCTGCGGATCGCCAGCAATTCCGATATTCTCGATTATCTGAACGTGATCGGATTCTACGATCTGCCACTCGACTATCTTGAAGCATTCAACGGCAAGGTTATGGCCGTCACGCGGGCGCAGATCATCGATGCTTTCCAGCGCCGGGTAGATCCGGAAACCATGGTGACTGTTATCGTCGGCGGAGAGGATTAGGCTCGGCAAGCCATTCTGAATCACCGGCCAGGTCAGCAGGAATCGAGCGCTTGAAGTGAGCCAGGTCATTGCCCTTTCGCGGCAATGACCGTCAGTTTCCAAATCACCTTGTTCATACACGGCCTGTCAGTTTTAACTGACAGGCCGTGCTGCATTTGGCTGACTGAAACGCTTATGCCGGCTCTGTAAATTAGCGCACTGGACACCCGGAGACGGGCCCGGGCAAGGAAGCCTGCATTTTTACTCAATCAATATACCCACGGAGGGCGCTATGTTTTTTACAGGGAAGTCAGGTCTGCGTATGACGCAGTGTGTTTGTGCTTGTGCCGCTATTCTGTCAATGTCGTGCGTACAGGCGAATACGGTTATCTCCGAAGTGCTCTATGATGCGAGCGCGACAGATAAGGGCAACGTATTTGTAGAATTGTTCGGTACGCCGGGTACCGTGCTCGATGGCCTGTTACTGGAGGGGGTGAATGGTGCCGACGGCAATGTCTACCGCAGTGTCGTGCTGGCCGGCATCATTCCGGCGACTGGTGTGTTCCTTATCGGCGATGACAGCGGCGATGGCAGCAGTTTTATAACTAATGCAGACCTGGTACGCGCAATTGATTTCCAGAACGGTCCCGACTCTGTCGTGCTGCGCAACGGGGACACGGTGCTGGATGCACTGGGTTACGGGGACTTTACCGGGCAGCAGTTCGCCGGTGAGGGGGATGCGGCGCCGGATGCCCAGGCCGGTTACAGTCTGGCACGCCTGGATCCCATGCTCGACAGCAATAACAATTTTAACGACTTTACGGTGCTGGATGTGCCGACGCCGGGTGCTGTACCGGTCAGTGCCGTCCCTGTACCGCCCGCCATAGCATTGTTCCTGTCCGGCATCGTTGGCCTCGCCGGTATAGCGCGCAAACGGGGTTGATCGACCCGCCTGGCGCAGACATTGACGGGCCGCCTGCCAGGGCTGATCATGCCGTTTACATGAAGGCGAATCAGGCGGCATATCAACTGCGCATCATTGCCGGCAACTGGCGTGGACGTAAATTATCGTTCGCGCCGGTTGCCGGGGTGCGTCCCACGCCAGACCGGGTGCGGGAAACACTGTTTAACTGGCTCAATCCCGTCATCAGGGGCGCGCGCTGCCTGGACCTGTATGCCGGTAGTGGAGCATTGGGTATAGAGGCGGCCTCGCGTGGCGCGGCCAGCGTGGTACTGGTCGATAATGATGCGCAGGTGGCGGCCAAGTTGCGTGAGCAATTGCAACGACTTGATGCCACCTGGATCGAGGTTGTGCAGTCGAGCGTTGAAGGCTGGCTGGCTGCATCGGCAACACCCTTTGATATTGTGTTTCTGGACCCGCCTTTCCGCAGAAATCTGCTGCCCGGCTGTATCCGTGCACTGGAATCCGGTGGCTGGCTGGCTGCAGATGCCCGTGTCTACATTGAGGCGGAAGCCGGACTTGTACCGGATTTGCCGGAAAACTGGGAGCTGACTCGCAGCAAGCGCGCGGGTCAGGTGGGCTACCATCTCGCGCGGCGTAGTTGATTCGAGGGCCCTGTAGAACGAGAAGCACACACGGCCCGCTTTTATGCACAGTATCCCTGCCGCGTACGGGATGCGGGTCCGGGGCGTGTGAATGCTGTACGAAAAATTCACTATGCGCCATAATGCCTGCATGGAAAACGTCGTTTACCCGGGTACTTTTGACCCCATTACCAACGGCCACACGGACCTTGTTGAGCGTGCTGCGAGGATGTTTGACACTGTGATCGTGGCGCTTGCCGTCAACCCTGACAAGGGCTGTGCCTTTCCGATCGAAACCCGTGTGGCGCTGGCACGCGCTGTGCTGTCGCACATCGACAATGCGGAAGTCTGCAGTTTTGACAACCTGCTGGTGGATTTCATGCGCCAGCGCCAGGCACGTGTGATCCTGCGTGGTTTGCGCGCAGTCTCGGATTTTGAATATGAGTTTCAGCTTGCCAGCATGAACCGTCGTCTTGCTCCTGAAATCGAAACACTGTTCCTGACGCCGGCGGAGCAGTATGCCTATATTTCGTCAAGCCTGGTGCGAGAAATATCCAGTCTCGGTGGTGATGTTACGCCCTTTGTTCATGGCAAGGTGGTGGCTGCATTACACGGGCGTATCAATTAACGCAGGATTGTCCGCAGTTTGCGTGCCAGAGAATCGACCGGAAGGATCACCGCATGGCCTTGATGATTACCGATGAATGCATTAACTGTGATGTGTGTGAGCCGGAGTGCCCGAATGACGCTATCTACCAGGGCGAGGAGATCTATGAAATCAATCCCGAGCTGTGCACAGAATGCGTTGGACACTTCGAATTTTCACAGTGTGTCGAGGTGTGTCCTGTCGAATGTATTCCCCTGAATCCGGATTATGTGGAAAGCCGTGAACAACTGTTACTGAAGTATGAAAAGCTGACGGGCAGGAAAGCAGAATGAAGTTCAGTGCGTACCCGAACCCGGGAAAACCCCGTTCAGGGGCCTTTTTGCTGCTTGCGTGCTGTGTTTTCGCCTCGTCGTTGTTCGCCGCACGGCCACCGGCTGCGGCGATTGCCAGTGCACATCCACTGGCTACGCAGGCAGGCATGGAGGTTCTTGCCGACGGTGGCAATGCCTTCGATGCCGCGGTTGCCGTGAGTGCGGCACTGGCGGTGGTAGAACCCTACAGCTCCGGCATCGGTGGTGGTGGTTTCTGGTTGCTGCACCGCGAACGCGACGCTTTTGAGGTAATGATCGATGGCCGTGAGAAAGCGCCACTGGCGGCCAGCCGTAACATGTACCTGGATGATGATGGCAATGTGATACCCGGTCTGTCTGTCAACGGTGCACTGGCAGCCGGTATTCCAGGGGTGCCGGCGGCGCTGGCGCATATTTCACGCCGCTATGGACGCCTGCCCCTGCAAGTCAGTCTCGCACCGGCCATCCGTCTGGCGCGTGAGGGTTTTACCGTCGACGCAATTTACCGGAAGATGGCGCAGTTCCGCCTGGAAAATCTGCAGGATGATCCGGCGGCAGCGGATATTTTTCTGCAGCATGACGAGGTGCCTGCAACCGGTGACCGTCTTGTACAACAGGATCTGGCGGACACTCTCATGGTGATTGCACGTTCCGGTCGTGACGGGTTTTACCGGGGAACGCTGGCGCGCAAACTGGTTGAGGGTGTGCGCGCAGCAGGTGGCATCTGGTCACTCGAGGACCTGGAACAGTACCGCGTGGTTGAACGGCCGCCGGTTCGCGGCGAGTATCGCGGCTTGCGCATCAGTTCCGCCGCACCCCCTTCATCCGGTGGCATCGCACTGGTCTCCATGCTGAATATGCTCTCTGAGTTCCCGTTGCAACAACTTGACGAGGCCACACGCACCCACCTGGTCATTGAAGTCATGCGCCGTGCCTACCGTGATCGCGCCGAGTTCCTCGGCGACAGCGATTTTGTGGATGTACCGGTTGAGCATCTGAGCAGTCGTGCGCATGCACGGCAACTGGCGGCATCGATCCGGCTCAAGCAGGCAACACCGAGCTCGATGTTACCCGCCGCGGCACCACAGGCAGAGGGTCGGGATACAACGCACTTCTCCATTCTGGACGAGGCCGGCAACCGGGTCTCGGCGACCCTGAGTATCAACTATCCGTTTGGTGCCTGTGTGGTTCCTCCCGGCACCGGCGTATTGCTGAATGACGAAATGGATGATTTCTCGGCCAAGCCGGGAGAGCCAAATGTGTATGGCCTGGTCGGCGCCGACGCGAATGCAATCGAACCCGGCAAGCGGCCGCTCTCGAGCATGACGCCGACCTTTGCAGAAAGTGACACCGGAGTGGCTATCCTCGGGACGCCGGGCGGCAGTCGCATTATCACTATGGTATTGCTGGGGATACTCGATTTGGCTGAAGGCGGGGGGCCGCAGTCATGGGTCAGTCTGCCGCGCTACCATCACCAGTACCTGCCCGATGTCGTGCAATTCGAGCACGGGGCCTTTGATGCAGCATTGCAGCAGGCTTTGCGTGCTCGCGGCCATGAGTTAAAACCACTGGATACCGGTTACGGCAACATGCAGGCGATTTACTGGGACAGGAAAACCGGTGAAGTGACCGCGGCCAGTGATCCGCGTGGTATAGGTAGTGCCAGGGTCGGCTCGAACAGCCTGGAATAACCCGCTGTGACTAGCAATCGGGGAGGCGTGTGGTTTACAGCAGTGAAGGCACTACCCCGACCGGTGACACCGGATCGATCGGTGTAGTGCCCGGCCGTTCAGGCCAGGTCAATAATCTTGTAAACGGTGAATAGCAGCACAACACCGATCAGCAGATAGGTTTCCGCCGTGCCAATTCCAAGCGTATGGGAAATTGCCAGAACCGTCTTGCCTAATATCGAATCCATTGCCTACTCCGCGAATAAAGTATGGTTTGCCTGTGTTGCCAAGCCTCACTCACAAAATACAATTGATCGCACTGCGCCGCTTTACTGGCTATCAGCCTGTCTTGCCGTACGCCGTCAAGCAGCATGATGCTGCCTTGTTATTATTCTAGTACATTTCAGGTTAAGAATTGCTGGAGAATAATTAATTAAATGTAAAGTTCTGTAAAGCCGTATTTCAGTGAGTCACGGCTTGCATTGCCGATGCGCTATCAAATCCGATGACGCTTCGTCAGATAATTGGCAGCCCTGTGAGCTCATGATTCCATGTGTCGTGTTGTTGACCATCTCCTGAGCGCGTGACATGCGTTCGGCTTAACCTGCTGCAACCGCAATCCTGGTGGGTAGCGCGGGCGCAGCGTGATCTCTTGCCTATGTCGGAAGCGTCTGTGACGACCTCGATAAAGGTCGCCTGGTATGATGCTCCGGGGAATTTATTTCTGGCACTTCGGGCAGTAAAAGCTCGACCGTTGGCCCTGGCGTATCTCCCTGATGGGGACGCGACAGCTGATGCAGGGTTCGCCTGCCTTGCCATAGACGTTTAAGTGCTGCCTGAAATAACCCGGCTTGCCCTCGCCATTGACAAAGTCCCGCAGTGTTGTGCCGCCCTGGCCAATGGCATCGTTGAGGACCTCTTTAATCACTTCTGCCAGCAACCGGTATTTATTCCGACTGATTTTACCGGCGGCACGTTTTGGATGGATGCCGGCCATGTACAGCGCCTCGCTTGCGTAGATGTTGCCGATCCCGGCGACCAGATGGCTGTTCATAATGAATTGCTTGACTGCAACCCTGCGTTGGCGCGAGCGCAGGTACAGATAATCACCGTTGAATTCCTCGCTGAGTGGTTCGCAGCCGAGCGGGCGGATGAGACGGTGCTGCATGACCGGTCTGCGCGTCCAGTGCACACTGCCGAAACGCCGCGGGTCGGTTAACCGCAATGACGAACGACCGAAGACGATATCGACATGATCATGCTTGCCGGGTGGTTCAGTCGCGGTGATTATTTTCAGACTGCCGGACATACCGAGGTGCAGTATGGCAGTCCCGGTATCGGTATTCAGCAACAGGTACTTGGCGCGCCGCGTAACACTGTGGATGGTTTGTCCGGTCAGTTCTTTTTCGAGTCGTTTCGTAACCAGCCAGCGCAGGTGCGGATTACGCACGATGACACGACTGACTCGTTGCCCCGTAATGTGCGGCGCAATACCACGACAGGTGGTTTCAACTTCAGGCAGTTCGGGCATGACATTGCATCGGGTGATGTCCCGTGCGCTCAGGGAGCGCGGTTTTGTGGCGAGGCATCTCCTTGCTCGCGGGCATCCAGCTCGAGGCGGGTGTCAGGCACCTGTATGCCCAGCAGTGTTTTCCTCAGGTTGGCGGGAAAATGGTACTGAATTCCCCAGTCGGGTCTGGCAAGCACAAGCTCCGGTTCCTGTTCACTCAGGTACAGCCTGACCGGCTCCCGGTTGCCGGCCAGTTCCAGGGTTATTGCCGACCCGGTTGCCGTGCCGTCGTGGCGACGTATATAGGTAGCATTGGCTGCTTGCCACTGTGCAACCAGCGCCTCAATGGCGGCGGCGTCTTTCCCGGATGCAGTTGGCGTTGCCTGCCACCGGCCATCCTCGCCGGCTTTCAGTCGCACGTCGGGTAATACAAGACCGGTCAACACGGCATTTTCCGGTAGCAACCGGCGCTCGACGAAGTTGGTCCAGTCCGCGTTTATGAGGTGCTGGTATTTGTCACTGACCAGATAGACGGTGTCGTCAAGCTGGATATAGCGTTTGTGTTGCAGCGCTTCGGTGCCGCCTATGTAGATAACCGTGTCATTCAGCAGCAGCGTCGCCTGTGGAGGCTCCAGTCCGGCAGCGGCGAGATCCAGGGCGTTATCCGGATAGCGGCGATCAGGCCGGGTGTCCAGAATGCCGAGCAGTGCGCGTAACTGGAACTCGCTGGCAGGTAATGGTCGATCACCTGTCAGCTGCCAGCCGCTGGCGGTTTTTTCAAAGCTCAGGGGAGTGCGCTCTTTTCTTGTTACCCGGATAGTGCGGATGCTATCCGCCTGCACGCTAGTCAGGGGCGGTAAATCAGCCGCCTGTTCGAGTCCTGGCCGGTAAGCAATGACCAGCATCAGTAACACCGCCACACACACCAGGACCAGGTTGAGCAGGGTTCTGGTATTCATTGTTCAGCGGCGCCGGCGCCGCAGCCAGATGATAATTCCCGTCAGCAGCAGCAGCAGCGGTATGCCAATAAGGAAGCCGATGGCAATGACGGCCTGGGCAACCTTGCCCAGTACCAGGGAGGTGTCGGGCGCTGACTTGACGCGTATCTCGATGGTGGCGTCGTCATGGCTCAGCCAGCGCACCATGTTTAAACCGAGCTCAAGATTGCCGGGATTGCCCAGGTAGGTATTGGAGAGGAAATCACCATCACCGATCACGACAACACGCTGGTTCATGGCGCTTGCGTCCTCCCCGCCGGATTCGCCAGCGGGTGTGCGTGTCAGTGCGACGCCGATATCGAGCGGCCCGGCGCGTTCATCGAGCTCACGGTCAAAGCGAATGTTACCCTCGATTTCACCGCTCTCTGTCCAGGAGTGTTCCAGTGTAGTGAGCAGCGGGACAGCACGCCAGTCAGCACTGTCATTGACCTCCAGTGCCGCCGCCTCCGGGAAGACCGTGACTGTGCCCATCGCGCTGGTGATGTCATGGCGCGGGTAGCTGGTGATGACCACGAATGTCGGGTTCTCGATACCAAACATCTGTGTGGTGGCATCGACCACCGTGCCCGGCAGGAAATGCACACCCAGCTGTTCGGCCAGTGGCTCCAGACCCGGGGGTGAATCCGGTTCTGCGAGCCATAACAGGTTGCCACCTTTTTCAATATAGGCCCGCAGCTTCTCCATCTCACCGGGGAGCAGGGCGCTCTGCGGGCTGGCCAGTACCAGCAGGTTGGTATTGACAGGAATCTCTGACTCCACCAGGCTGATGGCCTCGACGTCCAGGCCCTTGCGTTCGAGTTCCTGGCTGAATGCACCCAGTCCATGATTGGTATCACCGCTGGAGCGGCGTTCACCATGGCCTGTCAGGAATACAATCCAGCGCTGGTCCTGTCGCGTGAGTCGCAACAGCGCATTGGTCAGCTGCTGCTCGCTGAGCGTCTGGATCTTTTCACTACGGCCCTGATAGCGAATCACTATCTCGCCGCCACTGGCGATGCCCAGTTCGCGGGTACGCTCCGGTGCGAGGTCGGGGTTGATGAACTCCAGGGTGATGTCATCCTTGAAGCGCTGGTAGGTACCGATCAGGTCCTTGATCTGGCTGCGCGTGAGTTCGTCTTCGCGTACAAAGGCGCTGATCTGGACGGGCTGATGCATGGAGTCCAGCAGCCGGCGGCTGCCTTCGGATATCGTATTACGGGAGCCGCTGGTCCAGTCAGCCAGGTAGACATACTGTGTGCTGAGCCATGCCAGCATGCCGATAATGGCAACGAACAATACGGTAAATACCAGGCTTTGCAGACGCAGCAGCAGGCGGGAGCGGCGGGTAACCTTCATGGAAACTCAGGGCTGCAGCCGGGTAGCATCCAGACGACGGATGCTGAGGCCAGTAAACAGCGCAATAACCAGCAGGTAATAGGCAACATCTGCGCTGCTGAAGAGTCCCTTTAACAGGGGTTCGTAGTGGCGCAGCATCGACAGATAGGCGAGGGTGCTGCTGTCTTCCATCCGGCTGTTGCCCGCCCAGTCAATAATCCACAACAGCAGTAACAGGCCGAAGGTCATCACCGCTGCAACGGTGGGCTGCTCGGTCAGTGATGACATATACACGCCAATGGCGGCGAAGGCAGCGATGACCAGCATCAGGCCGAGCATGCCGGCGGCCAGCTTGCCGAGGTCAAGCTCGGTACCGGCAAGCAGCGACAGCGGCATCAACGCCAGCAGTCCCAGCAGTATCAGAAAGAAGCAAACCACGCCGAGGTACTTGCCAACCACAATCTCGGTCATTGAAACCGGTGCCGAAAACAGCAGGCTGAGGGTGCGGTTGCGGCGTTCTTCACTCAGCACGCGCATGGTCACCAGTGGCGTGATTAACAGCAGTACGACCGCAGCATCCGCAAACAGTGGTGCCACCACGATGTCCGCCACGCCCGGCGCGCCATTAAGCGCGGCCAGCCGCGGCTGCAGGTTGACGTAGGCCTCGAGCTGCGACAGGAACAGATAGGCGAAGATAAACAGTGTCACCGCCAGGATGCTCCAGGCCAGCGGCGACAGGAACAGGCTGCGTAATTCGCGTGCCGCAATGGTCGCTATCATCAGGCGGCATCCTCGCTGACAGGCGTTTCGCTGCAGGTGAGCTCAATGAATATCTGTTCAAGCGTGCGCCGCTCGGGGGTCAGTTCATGCAAACCCCAGCGGTGGCTGACAGACTGTTCGACCAGTGCGGCGGCGGGATCTGTGTCGCTGTAGTGAACGCGTATCCGCCCGTCTGTGAGTCGCTCGGCGATGTCTACGCCGGCAATCTGCCGCAGGCTGTCCATGTCCGGCGCGTGTTTGAACACTGCAAGCAGTGATGTCGGATTCATGCGTTGCTCCATACCACGGGTGGAATCCGCGAACACCAGTTTGCCGTGATGGATGATCTGCACGCGGTTACAGGTCGCCTGAACCTCCGGCAGGATGTGTGTTGACAGAATGATGCCATGCTCATTGCCGAGTTCGCAGATCAGGGCGCGAATCTCGCGGATCTGGATCGGGTCAAGTCCGACGGTGGGTTCATCAAGGATGACCACCGCCGGATTATGGATGATAGCCTGCGCGATACCGGCACGCTGTTGGTAACCCTTGGAGAGATTGCCGATCAGGCGCCGTCCCACATCACCCAGCCCGCAGCGGTCTTTTGCAGCCGCCACCGCGGCACCGATGCGGCTGCGCGGGATGCGGTTCAGCCTGGCGCAATAATGCAGGTATTCATCCACCGTCAGTTCACGGTAGACCGGCGGTTGCTCGGGCAGGTATCCGATCGACTGCTTGGCGCGCTTCGGCTGATCCAGCAGGTCAACACCCGCGATGCAGATCTGGCCGGCACTGGGTGCCAGGTTTCCACTGATCATCTGCATGGTGCTGGATTTACCCGCACCGTTGGGTCCCAGGAAGCCCAGCACGTCGCCCCTGGCAAGGTCAAAGCTGACATCATTGACCGCACAGGTCAGACTGTAATAACGCGTCAAGTGCTCGACATGAACCAGGGCTGTGTTTGACATGGGGGGTATTATTGCGTTTGTATCCGTGATTACAAGCCGACGGGGAGAACGGATAGTACGGCGGCATGCAGCACATAACAATGACTACTCGTGATCACAGACAACCGCAGGCGTGGCTTGGTGTAGACACCGGCGGCACGTTTACCGACTTTGTGCTTTTCGACGGGCAGTCCCTGCGTGTGCACAAGGTGCTGTCGACACCGGATGCACCGGAACGCGCCATCTTGCAGGGAATCCGGGAAATGGGAGTGTCAACGGCCGGTTTGCAGGTGGTGCACGGATCGACCGTGGCAACCAATGCAATACTGGAACGCAAGGGTGTGCGTACGTTGTATATCGCCAACCGTGGCCTCGGTGACCTGTTGACGATCGGGCGTCAGGCGCGGCGGGAACTCTATAACCTGCAGCCGCAACCGCTGCCGCCCCCGGTGCCGCGGGAGTATTGTGTGGAGGTCAGTGCACGCGTCGCTGCCGATGGTCGGCGCATCAGTGGCCTGAGCGAAACTGACCGGGAGACACTGCTGGAGGCAATCCGGGTGCTTGAACCCGAGGCCGTGGCCATTAACCTGCTGTTCTCTTTCATCGATGACAGTGATGAATGTGCCATTGAACGGTGGTTGCCCGAAGCACTGTTCGTGTCACGCTCTTCGCAGGTATTGCCTGAATACAAGGAATATGAGCGCGGTATCGCCACCTGGCTGAATGCCTGGGTCGGTCCACTGGTGAGCGGTTACCTGGAGCGACTGAACTACGCACTGGCGCCGGCGCCGGTCGCCGTCATGCAGAGTTCAGGCGGTACCGTCAGTGCTGCGAAGGCTGGTGAGAAGTCCGTGCACTTGCTGTTGTCCGGTCCCGCTGGCGGCTTGATGGGTGCGCGTTTTATTGGCCAGCAGACACAACAGTCGCAGTTGCTGACCTTTGATATGGGCGGTACGTCGACGGATGTTGCACTGATCGATGGTGATATTGGACTGACCTCGGAAGGCGGTATTGGTCCCTGGCCCGTGGCGGTCCCGATGGTGGATATGCATACCATCGGTGCCGGTGGCGGCTCGATAGCTACCATCGACAGCGGAGGCTTGCTGCAGGTCGGCCCTGAATCTGCCGGCGCCATGCCGGGTCCGGCCAGTTACGGCCAGGGTGGCGAGTCTGCGACCGTGACCGATGCCAACCTGGTGTTGGGACGCTTGCAACCGCAGGCCTTGCTGGGTGGCACCCTGTCACTGGATGTTGAGGCAGCCACAGTGGCGGTTACGCGCATCGCCGGGCAACTGCAGCTCGGTGTTGAGGAGGCGGCACACGGCATCATCACGCTGGCCAATGAGCACATGGCACAGGCATTGCGCGTCATTTCAGTGCAGCGAGGTATCGACCCGCGTCCCTTCATGCTGGTGTCGTTTGGCGGCGCCGGCGGGCTACATGTCTGCGCACTGGCCGATGCGCTGGGTATGACCCGGGCGCTGGTGCCGGTGCATGCCGGTGTACTGTCAGCGCTGGGCATGCTGGCGGCGCCGCGCAGCCGGCAGCTATCACGAACGCTGACCGGAATGCTGGCGGATTTTTCCGAAGGTGATCTGACGCTGAAGTTACAGGCCCTGGCTGCGGAGGGCACCCGGGAACTGGTTGCCGAGGGGATTGCCGCGACCGGGGTTCAAACGGCTTTCAGCCTGGACCTGCGCTACCAGGGGCAGTCCTATACGCTGAATCTGCCCTGGCAGGGGATGACGGCAACGATGTCTGCCTTCCATGCGGCACATGAGTTGCGTTACGGGCACCGCCTTGGCACGCCCGTCGAACTGGTTAATTTGCGTTGCGGCCTGCAGACCCGTCCGCCGCGGATGCAATTGCCGGCGCTGGCGGGCAGAAAGACTGACAGCCGTGAACCCGCACTGGCCAGGCTGGCCGGTTACAGTGACCCCGTACCGGTGTGGTCGCGCAGCGACCTGTACAGCGGGCAGGCATTCACGGGTCCGGCGCTGGTAACGGAAACCGTGGCAACGACCTGGCTGCAGGCGGGATGGAACTGTCGCGTTGATGCAGTGGGAAATCTGTTACTGGCGCGTTGCTAGTACTGCCTCAATCTAATAAACACGGATATGATTGCCACGGAAGCACACGGAAAAACACGGAAGAATAACTACCATAAAATACTTTTTTCCGTGTCATTCCGTGTGCTTCCGTGGCTATTAAATATATTGGGCGCCCAACGTAATATAGTCAGCATCCGTTATGATCAGGTTGAAAGAGCACTAGTACGATTTGCGGATCGCGTCCGTGACAATGAACGCACACGGGTCGTATTTACCAGGCCAATAAAAAACCCGGGCATGCCGGGTTTTTTTATTGGCCTGGTGTCTGCCAGCCTACTTGATTTTTGCTTCCTTGTAGGGGACATGTTTGCGCACCACCGGGTCGAACTTCTTGATTTCCATCTTTTCCGGCATGTTGCGCTTGTTCTTGGTGGTCGTGTAGTAATGACCGGTACCGGCACTGGAAACAAGTTTGATTTTGTCACGCATGCTATATGCTCCTAGACCTTTTCACCGCGCGCGCGCAGGTCGGTAAGTACGCTATCAATGCCCAGTTTGTCGATGATGCGCATGCCCTTGGAGGAAACGCGCAGTTTCACGAAACGCTTTTCACTGGAGACCCAGAAGCGGTGTTCGTGCAGGTTGGGCAGGAAACGGCGACGGGTTTTATTATTGGCGTGGGACACGTTGTTGCCGCATTGCGGACGTTTGCCCGTGACCTGACATACTCTGGACATTGCTCTAAACCTCGTAAGAATGCCCGCCAACAGCGGGAAGGGCGCACTTTATACCAGAAACAGCCGCGGGTGACAAGCCGGGTGACTTGTCGAAACTGTTGGAACATCCATTGAAATCAATGTATTACTTTGACAGGGTGATTAAATCTGCCCTCCGCCGGGTCAGATCAATCCCCGCTCGGCAAATGACACGCCATCGCCATCACCCACGACCACATGGTCAAGCACCCTGACATCCACCAGTGTCAGTGACTCCGCCAGGCGACGCGTTAGTTGCACGTCGGCGCGGCTGGGTTCGGCGATGCCGGAGGGGTGGTTGTGGGCGAGAATAACAGCGGCAGCATTGTGATGCAGGGCACGCCGCACCACTTCCCGGGGATGCACGCTGGCGCCATCAATGGTGCCGCGAAACAGCTCTTCGAAATCAATCACCCGGTGGCGGTTGTCGAGGAACAGGCAGGCGAACACCTCGTAGGGAAGGTGTCGCAACCGGCTGGAAAGGAACTGGCGCGTCGCGTCCGGATTTTCCAGCGAGTCCCCGCGGTACAGTTGCTCCTGCAGGTGGCGCCGTGCCATCTCCAGAACAGCCTGCAGCTGTGCGTACGTGGCCGTTCCGAGGCCATGATGGCTGCAAAAGCGCTGTCGGTCTGCCTCCAGCAACGGCCGTAGCCCGCCAAAGTCCGTCAGTAACTCGCGCGCGAGGTCAACAGCGGTCTTACCCGTTACCCCGGTACGCAAAAAGATGGCGAGCAGCTCGGCATCCGACAATGCGGATGGGCCGCGACTGAGCAGTTTTTCTCGAGGCCGCTCGCCGGCGGGCCAGTCCCGTATGCTGTGCATGATCTGTATATGCCATGTAAAACACCGGGTAGACAGAGGGATACTGCGCTGCCTGTTGTAGGCCAGGTGTGATCATCCTGATGTCATTCGTCCTGCTGCAGGTGCAAAACGCGCTATGCCCGCCTGAAACAATCATCTGCTAAACTCCTGCCAGATGAACACACTATCCGGAAAACACATCTTGCTGGGGGTGACAGGCGGCATTGCTGCTTACAAGAGTGCCGAGCTGGTGCGGCAACTGCGCGCACAAGGGGCAGAGGTTCGGGTTGTCATGACCGCGGCAGCCATGGAATTTGTTACGCCACTGACCTTTCAGGCGCTTTCCGCACATCCGGTGCATACCGATTTACTGGACACCGGTGCAGAAGCGGCCATGGGTCATATTGAACTGGCACGCTGGGCGGATGCCCTGCTGATCGCACCCGCCACGGCAGATTTTATTGCCCGCCTGGTTGCGGGGCGCGCCAATGACTTGCTGACGGCCGTGTGCCTGGCCTGTGATGCCGTGCTGGCGGTTGCTCCGGCCATGAACCATGTTATGTGGGACAACCCGGCGACCCGGGAAAACATCATGACCCTTAAACGGCGGGGTGTGCGGGTGCTGGGCCCTGGTGAGGGGAATCAGGCCTGTGGCGAGAGCGGCCCTGGCAGGATGCTGGAGCCTGCTGAACTGGTAGCAGAGTTGTCAGCCCTGTTTGCCAGCGGCGTACTTGCCGGTCGGCGGGTGCTGGTGACCGCCGGTCCGACCCGTGAGGCCATTGATCCGGTGCGCTACATCAGTAATCGCAGTTCAGGACGCATGGGCTATGCCGTTGCTACCGCTGCTGCAGAGGCAGGTGCAGACGTGCTGCTGATCAGTGGCCCGGTAAGCCTGGCTAAACCTGCCAGGATTCGCTGTATCGATGTAGAAAGTGCTGCAGAAATGCAAGCTGCGGTGATGAGTGAGATTGCATGCGCCGATATCTTTATCGGTGTTGCTGCAGTAGCCGATTACCGGCCAGCAGGCATTGCCCGGCAGAAGCTGAAGAAAACCAGTGCGACGTTATCCCTGGAAATGAGACGTAATCCGGACATCCTCGCGGAGGTGGCCGCCTTGCCCGATGCACCCTTCACCGTGGGATTTGCGGCAGAAACGCAGGCTGTCGAGGAGCATGCCAGGGAGAAGTTGCGGACAAAAAATATCGATATGATTGCCGCCAACGCTGTCGGACGGCAGCTGGGCTTTGATCGTGAGGATAATGCGCTGCACGTGATATGGGAGCAGGGTGAGCAGCAGTTGGCACTGGCTGGCAAGGGAAAACTCGCCAGGCAGCTGGTGGCCATTATTGCCAAACGTTTTGAAAACAAGGTTTGCGGGAAAGCGTCAACCCCGCAGGGGAAGGTAGTCAAAATACATGCAAAAGATTCAGCTTAAGATTCTCGATCAACGCCTCGGCAGTGAATTTCCCCTGCCTCACTATGCCACGGAGGGTTCGGCCGGCATGGATATGCGTGCCTGTCTGGATGGGCCGCTGCAGCTGGCCCCCGGTGATACCCACCTGATTCCGACCGGGTTGGCGATTCATGTCGCAGACAGCGGTCTTGCAGCCGTGCTGTTACCGCGCTCGGGACTGGGCCACAAGCACGGCATTGTACTCGGCAACCTGGTGGGACTGATCGATTCCGACTACCAGGGGCAGGTATTCGTTTCCTGCTGGAATCGTGGAGCAGAACCCTTCATTATTGAACCAGGCGAACGCATCGCGCAGATGGTTATCGTACCTGTGGTGCGTGCAGACTTCGAAATTGTTGAAGATTTTGTCACCAGTGAACGTGGCGCCGGCGGTTTTGGCCATTCTGGACGGCATTAGATTCAACTGGCGAGCGCGCAGTGCCGATACCAAATCCAGTGGTAGCCTTTACGAATTTTAAAGTAAACACATGGACTTAGAGTCGATTTAACCGCCATGAAGTTGTCACTCCCCGGCTTTACCCGCCGCAAAAAATCATCCGATACCCCGCCGGCGTCGAAACCAGTGCCTCAACTGACGGGCGACATCAAGCCGGCAAGTCTGGCCAGGTTGCGGCTGTACCTGGTGATTACCGGAGTCGCGTTGCTTGGCGCATTGGCCGCCTTTATTTTTCAGCTGATGTCCAGCCCCATCCTGCGTACCCTGGAGCAGGAGTCACAGATCATCACGCAACAAGTAGCGCTGCGGGTATCGGCGCTGGCGAATTACTATGGCTCAACAGCGGCCTTGCTGGCCAAAGACCCGGATATCGCCTACCTGTTGATGGTTGGCAATGACTCGGCCTTGCACTCCAGGGAAGAATCCCTGCGCTATGTATTTCCGCAGGCTATTAATGTGCAACTGCTGGCTCCCGGTATTACCGAAGTGGACATGAATGCCTCACCACCCTTGAGTTACGCCGCGCTGGCACAGATGCGCGCAGCTGAATCCACTGAAGAAGAACCACCGATCGAGGTGCACCTGTTAAACGAACCTCAGCAGCATATCAATATCACGCGCCGTGTAATGGATCCTGCCGGAGGCGGTGTGGTCGGGCACTTGATGGTGTCCCTGTCGACCGATGTGCTGAAAAATATTCTTGATGGTTTAGCCGGGTTTGGGGGTTATATCGAGCTGCAACAGGATGGCGCCATGGGTAGCCCCGCGGTTATTGCCGGGTCCGGCGAACAGTCGTTGAAGCAGGGTGATACGGACCGGGTGGTTCACGTCGATGGCAGCCGCTGGCAGGTGGTCTATTGGCCTGCCGAAAATGGTCTGGTGGTGCTGGGCGGCATCAGCCTGTGGGTGCTGGGTGCCTTTGTACTGTCGGCTGCTGCCATGGTTTTACTGATCATTCTGCAGATACGCAGGATCAAAAATGCATTACGTGTTGACCAGGTCAGCATGGTGACGATCATGAAGGATTTCCGCGACAGTCGTATGCGACGCGAGTATCCCTCGGGTCTTGCCGAGATGCATGAAAGCATCGAGTTCATGACCCAGCTGGCAGCCGGCAAACATGCCGCCCAATTTGTGCCAGGGCCGCGCGAACAGGATAACGGTGATCCCGCCAATACCGGTCAGTCCACGAATGATATGGATTCACAGAACGAGGGTGGTATTGATGCAGGTATTGCAGCTGATTTTGGTTCGGCAATACGAAGTGACAACCTGATACTGGAGGAAGAGCCACTGGAAACCGGGGCAGATGACGAGGTTGCAGATATCGATGCCGCCATATTCCGGGCGTATGACATTCGTGGTGTTGTTGATAAGTCGCTCACATCGACGGCAGTCCGGCTGATCGGGCGGGCGATCGGCAGTGAATCGCTGCAGCGCGGACGCAACACCATTGTGGTCGGCCGTGACGGCCGGCTGTCCGGATCCAGTCTTTCCGAGGCGCTGATCGCAGGAATCGTCTCGACCGGTTGTGACGTGAAGGACATTGGCTGTGTACCTACACCCGTCGTCTATTTTGCCAGCCATTACCTCGATACCCATACGGGTGTGATGGTAACGGGCAGCCATAACCCACCGGACTACAATGGCCTGAAAATAGTGATTGATGGCGAAACCCTGTCGGGGCAATCGATACAGTTTCTGCATGAGCGTATCAAGGCAGGGAATTTCATTTCCGGGGATGGCAGTGTCGAGTTGATTGATGTCGTTCCTGACTACATCGAGCGCATTCGCAGCGACGTCACAGTGTCACGGCCACTTAAAGTGGTTATCGATTGCGGCAACGGCGTTGCCGGTGGCGTCATGCCCCGGTTACTGAAAGGTCTGGGTTGTGAGGTCACCGAACTGTTCTGTGAGGTCGATGGTCGTTTCCCGAATCATCATCCTGACCCGAGCAAGACCGAGAACATGAAGGATCTTGTCGCTGCTGTCGGGGAAAATCAGGCTGATATCGGTCTGGCATTTGACGGCGACGGTGACCGGCTTGGCGTGGTTACTGCAAACGGCCAGATCATCTGGCCGGACCGGGTATTGATGCTGTATGCGATCGATATCCTGGCACGGAATCCAGGTGGTCAGATCATCTATGACGTCAAGTGTACGCGACATCTGGATACAATTATTCGCGAGCATGGTGGCAAGCCGTTGATGTGGAAAACAGGGCACTCGTTTATCAAGTCGAAAATCAGGGAAAGCGGTGCATTACTGGCGGGTGAGATGAGCGGCCATATTTTTATCCAGGAGCGCTGGTATGGATTTGACGATGCCCTGTATGCGGCAGCCCGTTTGCTCGAGATCCTTGCCCGGGACGAGCGCAGCAGCAGCGAAGTGTTCGCCGACTTGCCTGACAGCGTAAATACTCCCGAAATCAATGTCGCCATGCAGGAAGGCGAGCCACCGGTATTCATTGAGCAACTTCTTGAGAGCGCTCACTTCGAGGGTGCAACAGTATCCACCATCGACGGGCTGCGGGCGGATTTTGCGGATGGCTGGGGGCTGGTGCGCGCCTCGAATACCACCCCGGTGCTGGTGCTGCGATTTGAGGCCGATAACGAGGAAGCGCTGGCTCGAATCATGGGTGATTTCCGGCGAGTGATGTTACAGGTCAACATGCATCTGTCGCTGCCATTCTGATCATTGACTTGTCTGCTGGCCATTGCGCCGCGTACACTCTTTTACCCGTCAATCTTACCGCTGCGCCGGTGCAGCAAGAACAATCATGCCCCTGACAACTGAATCAGCAAAAAACGTTGCACAAGTGCTCGCCGAAGCGCTGCCCTACATTCGCCGCTTCCAGGGCAAGACGGTGGTCATTAAGTACGGCGGTAATGCCATGGTCGACGAGACGCTGAAAAGCGGCTTTGCGCGCGATATTGTGTTGATGAAACTGGTGGGTATCAATCCGGTGGTGGTGCATGGTGGCGGGCCGCAAATCGGCAGGTTGCTGGAGAAAATCGGCAAGGAGAGTAAATTTGTCGATGGCATGCGAGTAACCGACAGTGAAACCATGGATGTAGTCGAGATGGTACTGGGTGGCCTGGTGAACAAGGAAATAGTCAGTCTGATTACCCGTCACGGTGGGCGGGCTGTTGGCCTGACAGGCAAGGACGGTGATCTGATACGTGCACGCAAGATGAATATAAAACGGAATTCACCGGAACTCGAGGAACCCGAAATTATCGATATCGGTCATGTCGGCGAGGTGGAGAGTATTGATCCCAGTGTTGTCAATATGCTGGTTCATGGGGACTTTATCCCGGTGATTGCACCTATCGGCGTCGGTGGTGACGGTCATTCCTACAATATCAATGCTGACCTGGTTGCGGGCCGTTTGGCGGAAGTGCTCAAGGCGGAGAAGCTTATCCTCCTCACCAATACGGCTGGATTGCTGGACAAGCAGGGCAAGTTACTTACCGGGCTGAGTACGGATGATGTCGATGCCCTGATTAAAGATGGCACGATACATGGTGGTATGCTGCCTAAAATCAGATGCGCCCTGTCGGCTGTCAACAGCGGTGTGAAGGCGACCCATATCATTGACGGGCGGGTTGAACATGCGGTGATGGTGGAGCTCTTTACAGACGAGGGTGTCGGCACGTTGATACGCGCCAAACGGTACAACCAGTAGCCCGGCGCTTCGCTACAGTCCGGGTCCGACAGATGCCTGGTTGCTGGCGGTGAGTTGACGGTAGCGCTTGATGTCTTCCGAGTATTGCTTCTCGATGCCGGCTTTTTCCTGCTGCTTGACTGCAAGCAGTTCCTCACTCTGGGCGATACTTTCCAGAACATTCTTCATCTGGCCGAGCAGTACCTCGGGAAGCTTCTGGCCTTTGCTTTCATACTCAGCGGCGTTGTCTGACAGCTCGGCAAAATGATCCTGCATGGTTTGAATGCGTTCGCTGGTCAGGCTGATCAGCTCATTTAAAGATTCAAGCTTCTTGTCGCGGGCCAGAACCAGGTCTTCTTCCCCGTTATAGGTTGTTAGCAGCGTGCGGTCATGACGGGTCATATCGATGTTCGGGTTGTTCTTTGCCGCTTCAAGATTCGCCAGTCTTTGTGCAGATGTTTGCGGATTTTCCTGCTCTGCAGTCAGTTCGATAAAGCGAGTAATGTCTGCATCAAACTGATTGTTTATATCTGCGAGTTCCTGCTCTTTCTCCTTGACGAATGCCTCGTTCTTGGTGACTTGTGAACGCAAATTGTTGATCTGGGCTTCTACCGAGACTGGCAGCTTTTTGCCGCTGCGTTCGTAGGTTGCCGCCTCCTCGGTCAGTCCATGCAGGCGCTGCTTCATGGATTCAATACGACTGTTGGTCAGCTGCAGCAGCGCTTCAACGGAAGCGACCTTGCCCTCTCGTGCAAGCTGCATATCCTGTTCACTGGCGTAGGTTGCAAGCAGGCTGCGGTCATGAACCGCCTGTTTTTCAGCAAGGGCTTTTTTTCTGGTCTCCAGTTCAGCTGCTTTTTCTGCAGCTGCCCTCTGCTCCGGCGTCAGGGCGGCTTCGTATACCTTGACTGTCCGGCCCTGTTCGTTGATTTCCTTGCGTTCGGTTTTGGCATACTCGGGCGGCACGCGGTTGCCATAGTGAGTCTGCCCCTCATTGTCTACCCATTTGAACGTGCGTTCGGCAACTGCAGTGGTTGCGACCAGCAGTGCCGAAAGCAATATAAAATAGCGGAAATTCTTCATGTCTGGCGGCTATCCCGGTTTCATACCCTGTATTCTATCTGTCCAACCCTGAAATTATAACTTGCTGCGCAATTCGGGAGTAGCAGTGAACGCTCTGGATCAACTCACCCTGTTTATCGTGTCCCTGGTGGCTAACCTGTTTTCAGCCTTTTCAGGCGGTGGTGCCGGACTGATTCAGCTCCCGGTACTGATCTTCATGGGCCTGCCGTTTGCAATTGCGCTCGCAACTCACAAGGTTGCCAGCGTTGCACTGGGTATCGGCGCGACCGTTAGGCACTTGAGTGAACAGCCGCTGGAGGCACGCCTGTCGCTGTATATCCTCGCCTTTGGTTTGCCCGGGGTCATCACCGGTGCAAATATCATTCTTGATGTTCCGGAGCAGTCTGCCAGGGTCGCACTGGGAATTCTGACCGCCGGACTGGGAATTTATTCATGGTTGAATCCAGATCTGGGTCAGTCGCTGCAAGCGGCGCATCGAGACCGGCATGGTCATATCATTGGCGGCCTGGTGTTATTCGTCATCGGTGCGCTGAATGGTTCATTGACTTCAGGCACCGGGTTATTCGTGACCTTGTGGCTGGTGCGCTGGTTTGGGCTGGATTACCGGCGTGCAATTGCCTACACACTGATCCTGGTGGGGGTATTCTGGAATGCGACTGGTGCCATCACGCTGGGGCTACTCGCCGAAATTCGCTGGTCGTGGCTGCCGGCACTGTTGCTGGGGTCGTTACTGGGCGGCTACCTCGGTGCACATCTGGCTATCAGGTCAGGTAATCGCTGGATCAAGCGGGTCTTTGAGATAGTGACCCTGCTGGTGGGTGCCAGGTTGATTCTTGGCTGACACACAGGGTTCCTGCACCTCGGCGAGTGAAAAGGTACTGACCGGGGTACAGGTCTTATATTCCGTACTGCTTGCGATAGGCTTCAACCTTATCTACAGCACCGGCGAGTTCAGGCTTGCAGCGCAAATGCTCAAGCAAATGCGCCAGCGTAACAATGCTGGTTACCGTGATACCGAGTGTCTCTTCGACCTCCTGTATCGCGGAACGATCATCACGGCCCCGTTCCTGACGGTCCAGGGCAATGACGACGCCAGCCAGTTTGGCGCCGGCGCCCTGAATTATTTCGACCGATTCCCGAATCGCCGTCCCGGCAGTGATAACGTCGTCGATGATAAGGATTTTTCCTGACAAGCCGGCGCCGACCAGGTCACCGCCTTCACCATGATTCTTGGCTTCCTTGCGGTTAAAACACCAGGGTACGTTATGATGATGATGGTCAGCCAGTGCGATACTGGTCGCCGCTGCCAGCGGGATACCCTTGTAGGCAGGTCCAAACAGGACATCAAAATCCAGCTGACTGTCAGTTATCGCCTGCGCGTAACAGCGGCCGAGTCGTGCCAGTTGTTCACCGGTATTGAACAGACCGGCATTGAAAAAGTAGGGACTGGTTCTGCCCGATTTCAGGGTAAAATCGCCAAAGCGCAGTACACCGGCAGCAATAGAAAAGTCGATAAAGTCGTGCTGATAGTCTTTCATGGGTCGTCACAGGTCGTTATTGCGGGCCGGGGTCGCTATCATACACGCCGGATACTGTTGGTGAGAACCATGCGCATTATTACGGTCAATGTGAACGGCATTCGTGCCGCTGCCCGGAAGGGATTTTTTCAGTGGATGACCCGGCAGCAGGCGGATGTTGTCTGTATCCAGGAAACCAGGGCACAACTGCACCAGCTGCAAGACAAGGTGTTTTTCCCGCGTGGCTGGCATGTGAGTTTCCACGATGCTGAAAAAAAGGGCTATAGCGGAGTTGCCATTTACAGCAGACACAAGCCCGACAAGCTGGTGATGGAGCTGGGCTGGCCGGACATGGATGCCGAAGGACGCTACATCGAGGCCCGCTTCGGTGCCTTGAGTATCATTTCAGTCTATCTGCCGTCGGGTTCTTCCAGCGAAGATCGCCAGGCTGTCAAGTTCGGTTTTCTGGACCGCTTCATGCCCTGGTTGCGCCGGCTCAGGCTGAAGCGGCGCGAATACATCCTTTGTGGCGACTGGAATATTGCCCACAGGCAAATAGATTTGAAAAACTGGCGTGGCAATCAAAAGAACTCCGGGTTCCTGCCAGAGGAACGTGCCTGGATGGATGAACTGTTTGGACCGGCAGGTTTTGTGGATACGTTTCGTGTCGTGAACCAGGAACCGGATCAATATACCTGGTGGTCAAACCGCGGGCAGGCCTGGGCCAAAAATGTCGGCTGGCGGATTGACTACCAGATTGCAACCCCCGGGATTGCAGAGACAGTTCAGGCGGCGCGCATTTACAAGGAGAAGCGTTTCTCTGATCATGCACCATTGATTATAGACTACGGCTACGAACTGTAGCGCAGGCAGAAAATACCTGTATGGTTGCCGCTTGCCTGCTAGTCGATGTCTTGATGCGGCAGCCCCGAAAACATCAGCAGCCGTTCCTCAAAGCTGGTGTTGCATAGCCGCCGATCAGTCATCCTGCGTCGATTGGCCACAACGATGATACCGCTGGAGTCCCTGAGCGGAAACTCGGTATACAGCCCCCAGCGGCGTTGACCTTTTGAGCGCTTATCGACCTTTATACTGTCTCTCATATTTAAAAAGCGTAGTCGATAACGGTGCGGGTGCCTATAAAACACCTTTATTTGTGTGCTTTCCAAGGGCCCGGCAGCGATGCAGGGATGGAATTATTCAGACCGGTATTCTCCGGCTGTAGATAAAAATATTCATATAAAACAGTATATTATAATTATTTTGATGCCTGGGGCAGGGTAAATTTCATGAGAAATATAACCAGCAGGATTGCCGGTATGCCCAGCAGGCCGGCATACAGGAAGAAGCTCGCATAACCGCTTGTATCGACCACTATACCGGCAAATCCGCCAAGGAATTTTGCTGGCAGCGTCATCAGCGAACTGAACAGGGCGTATTGCGTAGCGGTGTAACTGGTGTTTGTCAGGCTGGATAACCAGGCGATGAACGCCGATGTTGCCAGACCGCCACTGAGGTTGTCAGCGCTGACGACGACGGCAAGGTGAAGCAAGGAGGGTTCGCTCACCGCCAGCCATACGAACAGCAGGTTAGTACTTGCAACAAGTACAGCGCCGACCAGCAACGGTCGAAGAATGCCGAAGCGCACGACCAGGATGCCACCAAGCCCGGCACCGGCGATGGTCATGAAGAAACCGAAAATCTTGGTTACATTGGCAATGTCCGTCAGGCTGAAGCCAAGGTCCAGATAGAACGGATTTGCCATGACGCCCATGGTGATGTCGCTGAGCTTGTAGCAACCAACCAGCAGCAGGATCAATACCGCCAGCCGCCCGCTGCGCTCGAAGAATTCCACGAAAGGGCTGATCACGGCATCAGTGAACCAGGCAGCGAAGCGTGCCGCAAGGCCCTGCCGGCCGGCAATACCGATGCTGGATTCCAGCCGGGATTCAAGCATCCGTGTGTGCGGATTATCAGAGTGTGATGGTTCCGGAATACTTAGTGTCGTCAGCATGCCGATGCCCATCAGTCCGGACATGGTGATATAGGTCAGCGTCCAGTTGGTCAGTTCGGCAAGATACAGTGCACCCGCGCCAGCAGTCAGCAGTGCCAGCCGGTAGCCGAGCACGTAGGTTGCGGCCATGGCGCCTTGCATATCCTGTTCGACGGCTTCGATGCGCCAGGCGTCGATGGTGATGTCCTGGGTGGCGGAGCCGAAGGCGACCAGCAGGGCGCACAGGGCCAACTGAGTCAGGTGACTGGCGGGGTCGGTCAATGCCATGCCAGCCAGTCCGCTGGCGATTGTGACCTGGGCTGCCAGCATCCATCCGCGGCGCTTGCCGAATACACGGGTCAGCAACGGGAATGGCAGCCGGTCGATGACGGGTGCCCAGAAAACCTTGATTGAATAGGTAATGCCTACCCAGCTGAAAAAACCGATCGTGGAGCGCGAGATGCTGGCCTCCGTCAGCCAGGCGGAAAGCGTTGTAAAAACGAGCAGAAACGGCAGACCGGCAGCGAAGCCCAGAAACACCATGCCGACAACCCGTGGTCGGGTATATACCGCCAGGGCTGTACGCCAATTGCCCCTCTGGGATTCGGCCGGACTCATCCGGTCATGAATTTCCGGTTAATCAGGAGGAATTGTTCAGCTAGTTTATTAGCAACCATTTGCAGAAAAAGACGAGTAAAATTCTATTTGTTGTCAATTATCATCGAGATATGGCCGTCAGCCAGTCTTTCCAGGTTGATAGTCAGGAGCAATCGCATGCCATCAGTGCGTGTAGAAATCCTGGCTGAACAGGACCTCGACAGTTTCCTGGGTACCCTGCGGACGCGCCAGTACATTGAATTTCAATGTTTCCTCGTTGGCGACACCAAACTCGCCAATATAATAAATCGCATTGCCTTCACGTATTTCACGCATGCGGATAGCCCGACCCTGACCGGCAAGGTTGAGGGCATTTACTTCAACGTGTGCATGCACCGGTTGCCCGGGACTGCTGAGCACTTTTTTCAGTACAGTGATGTTGATCATGCCGCGGTTTTGACTGCGTGTAATCCGGTATTTGCGTGCAACCTCAGGTGGCACCAGGTCGGTCGCCATCGCGTTGTAGTGAATCACGAACTCACCGAAGTCCTTGGAGTTTTCGGCGCTGACTGTGACTGGCAGCAGCAAGACCAGACCAATTAACCATGAAAGTACCTGTTTTAACGGATGCATAGTGTTTCCTCCATATACTCTTTGAACTATAGGTGAATACGGCAGCCCTGGTGTGCTTGCCGCGTGTGTAGCGGTATAACGCATCAATTTCCTTGCAGATTAAGCAGTATCTCCGGGTGCGCGAGTTCAACCGAGCAGCGGCAGGATCAGCATGCGTAATACCTGCAGGCCGATTATCGCAACCAGTGGCGACAGATCAATACCGGAGATCGACGGGAGAATGCGTTGAATCGGGCGCAGTAGCGGGCTGGTTATACTGTAGAGCAATGCAGCGACGGGGTTATAGGTACCCGGACTGACCCAACTGAGAATGACCTGGATGATGATAGCAAACATGTATACGTTGATAACCAGCATCAGAAGTTCACCGACTGCCGCGATCAGCAGGGCACCGACAGAGACACTGATGCCGCGCAACATGACCACCAGGCTGAGCGATATCAATTGCAGCACCAGCATTAACAGCACGGCAGAGGTGTCATACTTGCCGAGGCTGGGGATGACCTTACGCATTGGCAGCAGCAGGGGATTGGTGATGCGCACCAGGAACTGGCTTACCGGGTTGTAAAAATCGGCATGCACGGTTCCGAGCAGGAAGCGCAGCATGACAGCCAGTATGTAGAGACTGAAGAGGGTGCTAACCAGGAATTCCAGAGGATTAGCCAGATAATTGCTGTTCACTTGTTGTTTCCACATTCATGTGACAGTTCGCGAGAACGTTCTGCGGCGGCGTGCAGTGCCTTGCTGACGAGGTAATCAAGCCCGCCTTCGCGGAAGGTATTGATGGCGCGCTCTGTGGTACCACCTGGCGAGGTAACCCGTTGCCTCAGCATCGTGGCATCTTCCTCGCTTTCCAGCGCCATCTTGGCCGCACCAAAGGCAGTTTGCAGCGCTAACAGGTATGCCGTTTCCTTCGAAAAACCCAGTTCCTGTCCGGCGGCCTGCAAGGCTTCTATAAACAGGAAGATATAAGCCGGGCCACTGCCTGAAAGCGCGGTCACTGCATCCATCATGGCCTCGTCATCGACCCAGATGACAATGCCGACCGCGCGCAGGATGGATTCTGCAATGCTGCGTTGGTCATCAGTCACGTTCGTGTTTGCAAACATCCCGGTTGCTCCGCTCTGCACCATGGCCGGTGTGTTGGGCATGGTGCGCACAATGGCGGTTTCTTCACCCAGCCAGAGACGCAGTGTGGATTCAGATATACCGGCGGCAATGGAAATCACCAGCGGCTGTGATTTTGAGAGGGCGACGGCAAGTGTTTGCGCGACGCCTTGTATAACTTGCGGTTTCACTGCCAGGACAACCACATCGGCACCTTCCACGGCACTCTTGTTATCGGTTGTCGTTGTGATCGGGAAGCGTTGAGTGAGACGCGCAAGTTGCTGCTTGTCCGTATCGGAAACCCGGATACTGGCCGGGTTCCAGCCGTCAGCAATCAGGCCGCCAATCAGGCTGCTTGCCATGTTGCCGCCACCGATAAAACACAGGGTCATGTCATTCATGCGGTGGACGATACAGGATGAAAGCGGCGCGCGACAAGTTGTCCCGGAAGGAAATCCGCTGACGGTGTAACGGCACCGGAATCAAGCCCCCTCTGCTCCGGTCAGACTGGTTTATGTGACTGAATAACGGTGGGTTACAGGATTATGAGCTTGCTACAGGTTCATAATGCGGCATACTTCGGCTGTTGATGGGATGGCCCTTGATAAGGTTGCATATTCAGCCGGGGTGTTGCTGTCGGTGAGCAACCTGTTCGCAGGCTATCAGGCCGGACAAGTTGCCGATATAGAAAGCTTTTTCAAGTATCGTGTGTCCTTGACGATATCAGGGTGACATGAAATTTATGTACTAGGAGTTGGCATGGATATAGCTGAATTACTGACCTTCAGTGTAAATAACGGGGCATCTGATTTACATTTGTCAGCCGGGCTGCCTCCGATGATTCGGGTAGACGGTGACATGCGCAAGGTCAACGTTCCTGCGCTGGATCATAAAACCGTCCACGGGCTTGTTTACGACATCATGAACGACAAGCAACGCAAGGATTATGAGGAATTCCTGGAAACCGACTTTTCATTTGAAATCCCCGATCTGGCACGCTTCCGTGTCAATGCCTTTAACCACAACCGTGGTGCCGGTGCTGTTTTTCGTACCATTCCTTCTGACATTCTGAGCCTTGAAGACCTGGGTACGCCGGGAATCTTCAAAGAAATTGCTGATACACCTCGCGGCCTGGTGCTGGTTACCGGACCGACGGGCTCCGGCAAGTCCACCACGCTTGCGGCGATGATTGATTATATAAACAGTTTGCAATATGCGCATATCCTGACCATTGAAGACCCCATCGAGTTTGTGCATCAGAGCAAAAAGTGCCTGCTCAACCAGCGTGAGGTTCACCGGGATACCCTTGGTTTTAATGAAGCCCTGCGATCCGCATTGCGTGAAGACCCTGATATTATCCTGGTGGGCGAGATGCGCGACCTCGAAACCATCCGGCTGGCCCTGACGGCCGCAGAGACGGGGCATCTGGTATTCGGTACCCTGCACACCACCTCGGCAGCCAAGACCATTGACCGTGTTATCGATGTGTTCCCGGCGGCAGAGAAAACCATGGTGCGCTCGATGCTTTCCGAGTCATTGCGGGCCGTGATTGCACAGACCCTGATGAAGAAGGTTGGCGGTGGCCGGGTTGCAGCCTGGGAAATCATGATCGGTACGCCGGCGATTCGCAATCTCATACGCGAGGACAAGGTGGCGCAAATGTATTCGTCTATCCAGACAGGTAATGCGGTCGGTATGACGACACTGGACCAGTACCTGCAGGACCTCTTGTCCAAGGGGCTTATTACAAAACAGGATGCACGCGCAAAGGCTGTCATGAAGGAAGCTTTCCGCTAATCGTCTGTTGGGAGAATGGTTATGGATTTATCAACACTGCTGAAGCAAATGGGTGAGAAAAGCGCCTCCGACCTGTTTTTAACCGCCGGCGTTCCTCCCACGATGAAAGTGAATGGCAAGACGGTGGCAGTCACGAACGAGGCACTTGCTCCCGAACAGTCTATGGCTATTGTTACCAGCATGATGAGCCCGGCGCAGCGTGATGAATTCGAGGCAACGCACGAATGCAACTTCGCGGTCAGTGAGGAAGGTGTCGGGCGCTTTCGTGCCAGCGCATTCATTCAGCGCGGCCAGGCAGGCGCGGTGTTGCGTCGTATTGAAACCTATATTCCGACCATGGAGGAACTGAACCTGCCGCCAATCCTGAAGAACCTGGCCATGACGAAACGTGGCCTGATTATCTTCATTGGTGCGACCGGTACCGGTAAGTCGACCTCGCTGGCGTCCATGATCGGCTATCGCAACCAGAATGGCACCGGCCATATTATTACCATCGAGGATCCAATTGAGTATGTTCATAACCACGCGGGCTGCATCGTGACCCAGCGTGAAGTGGGCATCGATACCGAATCCTATGAAACGGCACTGAAGAACACGCTGCGCCAGGCCCCGGATGTCATCCTGATCGGCGAGGTCCGTGATCGTGAGACCATGAATCACGCCATTGCTTTTGCAGAAACCGGTCACCTGTGTCTGGCAACGCTGCACGCCAACAATGCCAATCAGGCGATGGATCGCATCATCAACTTTTTTCCAGAGGACCGCCGGCCGCAACTGTTTATGGATCTGTCCATGAATCTCAAGGCCTTCCTTGCCCAGCAACTGATACCGCGTGCAGACGGTAACGGGCGGCGGGTATGTGTCGAGATCCTGCTGGGTACCCCGCTGGTGCAGGACGTTGTCCGCAAGGGTGAGGTGCACAAGCTGAAGGAGTTAATGAAACAGTCGTCGCAGCAAGGAATGATCACCTTTGATCAGGCCTTGTTTGAGTTATACAAGGCGGGTGAAATTACCTATGACGATGCGCTGCACTATGCTGATTCCGCCAACGAAGTGCGCTTGATGGTCAAACTGGACAAGGGTGACGTCAATCAATACGCTGCTGCAATGGACAATGTTTTCCTGGTGGAGGAGGACTAGTCTCGCGTTAACTCCAGTTGACGGTTCGGGCGTCGAAGACCGGGCCGTCAACACAGACACGTTTCATTGCTGCCCCGGCAGGTGTGATAACCTCCACGGTGCAACCAGCACATCCACCCACCGCACATGCCATATATTCCTCCAGCGATACCTGACAGGGCAGGTCGTATTCGCGTGCGAGTGTCGCAACAGCAGCCAGCATCGGATGCGGTCCGCAGGCGAACACGCTGACCTCGGCGTGTTGTGATTCATGCAGTGCGTCAAGCCATCGCCGTGCAAGTTCCGTAATATAACCCTCATGACTTCCCGGGTAACCCTGCAGGCTCGTCAGGCGACTGGGTATTCCCCAGTCTTCGAGCAACGGCATGGAGGCAATGACACCATCAGGCATCCCCGGTAAAAGAAAACGCGACGGTCTTGCCGTAAACGGGAAGGGTACTTCAGAGCCCATGAATACAACGGGTTGCCAGTGACTGTCAGTTCGCAAACTGTCGGCAAGAAAAATCATGGGCGGGATGCCGACTCCGCCACCCAGCAGCAGGGTGCGGGGCCGCGCCCGGTCTGTCTCAAACGGCCTGCCTATGGGGCCGAGCAGGCTGACGGACTCCCCGGGCGAACGCCGGCTCAATGCGTGCGTGCCAGTGCCAACGGCCTTGTAGAGAAACTCCACCCAGCCTGACCCGATGTCAGCCCGCAATATGGACAATGGTCTGCGCATGGGGAGCACCGGATCGCACTGTAAATGCGCAAAGCTGCCCGGTAAGGCGATAGCCGCACACTGGGGTGCATGCAGACGCAGCACATACTGGTCACCGGGAAAACTTTCGTGAAGCAGGATCTCCGCATTTTCGAGAAAGATCGTAGCGCGATGCGACTGTGGCTTTGATTCCGGCATGATCAGTTCAGTGTGTATACGATGTTACCAGCCAGCAGTGTGTGTGTGACACGCCCCTTCATTTCCCGGCCCATAAACGGTGTATTGTGGCCGCTACTCCGCATCGTGCGGCTGTCAAGCTGCCAACTGGCTGACGGATCAAAGATACAGATGTCTGCGACTGCACCGATCGAAAGTGTGCCGTAGGGCAGACCAAGTATCCTGGCTGGCCCTGCAGTCAAACGATGCAGCAGATCCATGAGTCCCAGGGAGTCTTCCTCAGCCAGTTGAAGGCTCAGGGGCAACAGCGTGTCAAGTCCCGAAATGCCTGGCTCAGTGGCCGGGAAAGGACCCAGTTTCGCATCGGGTTCATGTGGCTGGTGGTCTGAACAGACAGCGGACAGTACGCCCTGTTGCACGGCATCCCGTAATTGCTGCCGGTCTTCGACAGTCCGCAGTGGGGGGATCAGGTGGCACAGGCTGTCAAAATCACTGATATCCACTTCAGATAGATACAGATATGGGATGGCAACGTCTGCCGTTACCGGGATACCATCATATTGCGCGCGTGCGATCATTTTCGCAGCACGACCGGTTGTCAGTCTGCAGAAATGTGCACGCACGCCGGTTTGTTCTATCAGCGCCAGGTCATGTGCGACGGCTGCAGTTTCCGCGGCTTCAGGAATCCCCGGCAAGCCAAGACGCGTTGCAACCCTGCCCTCGTGTGCACAGCCCCCGTTTGCCAGCCAGTGATCATTGGGATAGAGGAATACGGTTAAATCAAAGGTGGCGGCATACTCCAGTGCGCGTCGTTGTACCAGCGGGTTGAGCAGCGGCATTAATGCATTGCTGACACCCACACAGCCAGCCTTGCGCAACGCGGCCATCTCGCTTAATTGCTCACCTCGAAGGGACTGGGTGAGGGCGCCCAGTGTGACAACCCGTGCATTACCGGCCGCTTCGGCACGCAGTCGGATAAACTCGGTGACAGCCGGCGTATCGATGACTGGCTGGGTATCCGGCGGACAGCACAGGGTGGTTATGCCCGCGCTGGCGGCGGCGAGTGATTCCGTCGCTATGGTGGCTTTCTGTTCCTGACCTGGCTCTCTCAGACGGGTACTGATGTCAATCAATCCCGGACAGACAATGCGGTGACGGGCATCGATTTCAACATCGGCATTGAATCCTTGCGGTGCCTTGTCAAACGCGATCACCTTGCCCTCGGCAATATAGATATTCCGGATTCTGTCAACCTTGTTGGCCGGGTCAATGACCCGGCCACTGCTGATCAGAATTTTATTTGAGTGATTGCTTGCGGGCATAAGTCTAGCCTGAAGGGCCTTCTTTACGCGACATGGCCATTGACATGACGGCCATGCGCACGGCAATCCCGTGAGTGACCTGTTCAAGGATGACAGAACGCGGGCCATCGGCTACATCAGAGTCCATTTCAACGCCGCGATTGATGGGGCCGGGATGCATAACAGTGACATCCGGACTGGCATGTACGAGTTTCTCTTCCGTCAGCCCGAACAACTCATAGTACTCGTGTTCACTGGGCAGGAAGGCGCCTTGCATGCGCTCCCGCTGCAGTCGCAGCATGATGATCACATCCACGTCTTTTATGCCGGCCTGCAGATCATTGTATACCTGCGCGCCCAGCGATTCTGCGTGTGCTGGCAGCAGGGTTTTTGGTGCAACGACACGAACTTCTCCGGTATTCAGAATGTTCAGTGCATGAATCTGTGAACGTGCTACCCGTGAGTGCAGGATGTCACCGACAATGGCAACACGCAGCGCACCAAAATCCGGTCCCTTGACGCGGCGAATGGTATACATGTCGAGCATTGCCTGTGTCGGGTGTGAGTGACTGCCGTCACCGGCATTAATGACACTGATATGGGGTGCAGTATTGGCAGCAATGAAATGCGCGGCACCACTGTCAGCATGTCGAACAATGAACATGTCAACATGCATTGCTTCAAGGTTGCGGAGGGTATCAAGCAGGGTCTCGCCCTTGACGGTACTGGACTGTGTGATGTTGATGTTCAGGACATCGGCCGACAGCCTTTTCGCCGCCAGCTCAAAAGTCGTTCGGGTACGTGTGCTGGCCTCGAAGAAGAGGTTAACTATGGTTTTACCACGTAACAGCGGTACTTTTTTAACAGTCTGTGCAGTGACACCGGCAAAGGATTCTGCCGTATCCAGTATCTCTGTCATTAACTGGCGGTTTAGTCCGCTTATGCTGAGAAAATGGCGTAGCCGGCCATTTTTGTCTATTTGCAGGTTGTGACGACTCATGCTGTTTTTTTGACTTCCAGCCTTAGCGGGTCCGGACCTGACAGCTTGATGTGTTCACCAGGGCTCAGTTCGATATGCCGGCCGACAATATTTGCCTGAATGGGTAATTCGCGACCGCTGCGTTCAATCAGTGCTGCCAGCATGATGGATGCCGGCCGACCGTAGTCAAATAATTCATTCAGCGCGGCGCGGATCGTACGACCGGTATGGAGCACGTCATCGATCAGTATAATGTGGCGGTCATCTATGCTGCAGGGCAATTGTGAAGGGCGTACAACAGGATTCATCCCGATACGGGTGAAATCGTCACGGTAAAATGAAATGTCCAGGCTGCCAAGGGGTTCATCAATAGCCAGCAGCCGGTGTAAATGTTCGGCAATCCATACGCCTCCAGTGTGAATGCCGACCATAACCGGTTGATGTTTCCCGGTGCGTGCAATCTCTTCCGACAGTTGCCCGGCCATGTCAGCTATAATGTCCTGAATATTCCCGAAATCATTCATGCTGTTACGTTTCCAGCCAGCTCTGCAAAATAATCATTGCAGCCACAGCGTCTACTTCCTGCTTGCCTGGCGATTTCTCCATGAGCTGTTTTGCAGTGTGGCTGCTGAGTCTTTCGTTCATGAGATGTACCGGAAGCCGGTAATGCTCCTCCAGTTGCCGAATGAATTTTCTTGCAGCCCGGCTGATATCCGAGTCACTGCCATCGTCGTGCAGTGGCAATCCAACAACCAGGGCATCGGGTTTCCAGTCAGCGATTAATTCGGAAATCCTGTCCCAGTCAGGCTTGCCGTGGCAGGATCTGATTGTACACAGGGCCGTTGCCGTTCCGGTAACACTTTGTCCAGCGGCGACACCTATGCGCTGTGTGCCAAAATCGAATCCCAGCAGGGTTTGCAAGCTAGCCATCCCGCCTGGGCATGGCGGTCGGGCTGCAGATGTCACTCATTCATGCATGTCCCATATCGCCGGATAACAGGTTAAGGTCAACGCCTAGTGAGGCGGCCGCTGCCATCCAGCGTTCTTCGCTGGGTATATCGAATAAAATTTTCGAGCTGGCTGGACCACTTAGCCAGGTGTTGGCAGCCAGTTCCTGTTCGAGTTGACCAGCGCCCCAGCCGGCATAACCCAGCGTGACGATAGCCTTTTCCGGCCCTTTGCCTGCTGCCATGGCCTGGAGTATGTCGCGCGAAGAGGTGATGCCGATCCTGTCGGTAACCTTCAGTGTCGCTTCCCAGTTTCCGGATGGTTCGTGTAAAACGAAGCCCCGGTCACTCTGCACAGGTCCGCCCATATAAACAGGCAGTGATGAAATCTCATCACTGCAGGGTTCGATATCCATATGCCTCAATATTTCAACCAGGTACATATTCAGCGGACGATTGATGACGACACCCAGTGCGCCGTCCTTGTCGTGTTCGCAGATATAGGTTGTTGTATGGTGAAAATTGGGGTCTTCAAGTGCCGGCATGGCAATGAGGAAATGGTTACTAAGAGAGTTTGCAATGCTCATACCTGATAGTATCAGGCAGACAGCGGGTAACCTTCAAGTCCCTCCTGAAGGGTATGGCTAATGGCTTTTCAGCTGATTGGTGGTGGAGAACTCCCATGTGCGTGTAATGTGCAGAATGTCGGCATCCTTGATAATTTCAGCGGGAAACGGCGCAAACGGGGCTGCCAGGTTGACGATGCGGATGGCGGCCTCGTCAATCACAGCGTGTCCGGATGGGCGCAAGATATTGATGTTACGTACTGTTCCGTCAGCATTCATGGTGACATCCATTATCAGCTTGCCGGAGAGACCTTCGCGGCGCGCGTCATCCGGGTAGTTCAGATTGCCTACGCGCTCGACTTTTTTTACCCATTCACTCATGTAATTGGCGTATTTGAATTCCTGGGTGCGCGCTGATACGTAGATATGGCGAGGTCTTTGTGCGTACGCCTGCATCGATTCATGCAGTCGCTCATTCAGATTGACCATTTCCATACTGCGCTCAATCAGGTCGCTGGCCGTGAGATCCGGAATCGGGGTTTCAGGAGCTGCCTTATCCTCCTGGCGATGTTTTATTTCAGCTGCGTCAGTAGTAATGATCTGTGCGGGTGCAGGCGTGGCCTGTTGCGGTTTGGCAGCGGGTGCCTGTTCGGGTATTGCCTGTGTCGGCCTGACCTTTTCGCTGGTATTTCCGCCTCCTTCCTGGCTCGTTTGTGCCAGGTAGTCCGCCTCATCCGGTGGTGGTGTGCGACGGTTGGATACGGTTATATCCAGTGTTGGCAGGATATTTTCAGGTGCAGCATCATCATGCAAACCAAAGGTAATGCCCAGAATAATCATGGCATGCAATGCCAGGGCAAAAAACAGTGTCAAGGCCATGCGATCAACTGGCGTGACGGGTGAAGTGTCTAGAATTGGAACGTCTATACTTTGCATGGAGTGTCATCACTGCACATTGTCTGTGCAATTATACCGCTGGCAATCCCAAACAGTAGTGCAGCTGTTAACAGGACTGGAAAAAGATGCCAGATAGCCGCATTTGGTATAAATAACAGCCATGCCATCATAAATTGTCCTGTCATGTGTGCCAGCGCAGCCAGCACACTGTAGCCAATCGCACCAAAACCTTCACCAGGAAGACGGCAGGCAAGCCAGAGTATTGACACGCTGCATGCCGCTCCGGCCAGGCTGAGGATAAAAGCAGGTGAAAGGAAAGTTCCCAGCAGCAGGCTGCCGCAGATAACACGGAGCAGACTCACCCATGCTGCTGTGCGCCAGCCGAATTGCAGCAGTACAGCAATTGTAATGACGTTTGCCAGTCCCGGTTTCAGTCCGGGCAGCGGGGAGGGAATGGCGCTCTCCAGAATATGTATGCTTATCGCCAGGGCGGTAAGCCAGGCAATTTGGTGGTCCTCGCGGGTCGTCTGAATTTGCATTTAAATCAAGGCTTGGAATCGTATATCGTCCTATAATACCGGTTACCAGCAATTGTTTCGCAGATACCTTGCATACTGTTTGAAGGCGTCACGTCCCCTGGAAATCTTGAACAATTCCCTGTTTTTGGCGCAATCTGTTCGCCTTGCTGCCCGCCGGTTGTCAGTGCGGGCCCTTGCTGCCTGCGCGCGTCGCTGCTGCTGTTTCTGTCGTTGCTCTATTTGTTCGATCTGCTCCTGTTCGCCAGGACGTAATCCGACCTGGTTTTCTACCTGCTTTGAGTCCTGTTGCAGCATAATCGGCCTGGAGTTGATGCTGGAAGGCGGTTCGTCACCATAGTGTATCTGCCCCCGCCTGTCAGTCCATTGATAGGCAATTTCTGTGGCGCTGACTGCGGCCATCAGGTTGAGGATGAGGATCAATGAAATGACCAGATTGCGTTTCATGAATGACTCCTGTCCACTGCAAATCAAAGCATTCCTTGTTACGTGGCTCTGCTGTTGCGGCTAAACAGTGCACAATGATGCTACCTGTGCCCTGGCCTTCGGGCTATGGGGCAATGCTGATTCTGACTGTAGGTGGCTTCCTGAATATGCAGTTAAAGCAAAGCGATGCAATCACAATGGGCAGGCTGAGGTGGCGGGAATATTCGGGACGGTTATCCGTCATATATTTGTGTATACGGGTACTGTTTTCGTGAGGCATTCATGTCAAAAATTTATCGCATCGAAGCGTGCGTGCTGGTCTGCAAGCGTCAGGCTGATACGGTTGGGCAAGCAGGCAATAAAGCCCCCTGTGCTTGATAACCAGCCGCTATGAACGCAGACTTGTGACTTGCAAGGGGAACTGACAAATCGTGTTCTTCCATCCCTGATTTCGATAACACTCTCGCCAAGTGGTCCTGCAATATGCAGCCTGCGGTTTGGCTGGAGTGTTTCGGTAACCGGGTCGCTGCGGCCGCTTTGAATGAGCACAAAATTTGCTGATTCATTGCCAAACCAGTAATGCACATACAGAAAGGGCAGGGTGCAAACGATTAGCAGTACCAGGATACGGTCGGCTCGGGTCATTGTAGCGGGGCGCTCAGGCTGATGTTTGCATCTATTCCCGGTTCAAAATGGATGCGTGACTGCATTGCCGGGTTCATGTGAATGGTTCCGTGGGTGTCAATCAACATGACATACCGTATACCCATGTTATGTGCCGTAGACAGCCATTCCGCCGGTCCGGCTACAAATAGCGCCGTGGCCGCTGCGTCTGCTGTTGCTGCATCACTGTGAATGACGGTAACGGAGGCGGTGTTATCCGCCGGATAACCCGTGCGCGGATCGATAATATGATGATAGCGTCGGCCCTCTACCTCGAAAAAACGCTCGTAGTCGCCCGATGTAAAGACGCTGGTGTCACCGGATATCTCGAGACTGGCAATAATACCGGTTTCACGTGGATGGCGAATGCCGATACGCCACGGTCGTTCACCGTGTTGCCCTATCGCGCGCAAGTCCCCACCGGCATTAACGATGGCGTTCTGGATGCCTGACTCGCGCAAGCGTTCTATGGCGCGGTCGATTGCATAGCCCTTGGCAAAGCCGCCCAGATCGTAGGCAACAGACGGGTTATCGCTGGTAATGATGCTATCACGGATGGTTACATTTTCTACCGAGGGGGCCTGTGCAACCAGCTCCCTTATCGCTGCCCTGTCGGGTAATGTGCCAATCGGCAGTGCATTGCCGTGAAATCCCCAGAGTGCGATGAGATTGCCAATAACCGGGTTGAACAAGCCTGTGCTCAGCCGGGACAGTCTGTTTGCCTCCTTGAGTAACGGCAGGAGAGACGCCTCAATCGTAGCTGGCTCAAGGTTTGCCAGGCGCCCGTTCAGGGTTGCGAGCGGGCCGGGTTGCCAGGCATGCCAGCTGGCATGCATCTCCATGAAATCCATTTCAATCTTTCTGCATGTGGACTCGGCAAGCCGTGGTTCAACACCGTACAGGCTGACATCAACGAGTGTTCCAAATGCAAAAAACTGGTCGTGAAATACCTCGCCTTTATGCTGGCCGCATCCGCCGGCCGCGAGCGCCAGCAGCAGGGCAGCTGTTCGAATGAAGTATGCGGTCATTTATTCAGGAGAGTCTCTATTGTGTCCAGTAACTGTCCGGCAATATCTGCGTTATAGATCGCGTCGAGCTCGCGTATGCAGGTTGGGCTGGTGACGTTGATTTCTGTCAGGTAATCACCAATGACATCCAGTCCGACAAAAACCAGTCCCTGTTCTCGCAAGGAGGGGCCCACCTGCTCGCATATCCAGCGATCGCGAGCGCTGAGATCCACGCCTTCGCCTCTCGCGCCTGCAGCCAGGTTGCCGCGTGTTTCACCCTTTGCCGGTATACGTGCCAGTGCATAAGGAAAGGGGTCCCCGTTAATCATCAGGATTCGCTTGTCTCCTGCTGATATTTCAGGGATGTAGCGTTGTGCCATGGTACATTTTGAGCCGTTATTGGTGATGGTCTCAAGAATGACGTTCAGGTTCGGATCATTTTTCCTGACACGAAAAACCGATGCTCCACCCATGCCGTCAAGCGGTTTGACGATTATGTCGTCCTGCGCGTCAAGAAACTCCTTCAATCGCCCAATTTCACGACTTACTCGTGTAGGCGGACCACATTGTGAAAACCAGGATGTGTAGAGTTTTTCGCTGGCGTTGCGAATGGCACCGGGTTTGTTGACTACCAGGGTACCGTATGCTTCGGCGCGTTGCAGCATGAAGGTCGTATAGATGAATTCCATATCTACCGGCGGGTCCTTGCGCATCAGAATCACATCAAGTTTATCAAGTGGAGCGGTACGCGTATCCGACAGACGGTACCAGTCCTTATCGTCAGTCCGGACCTCAAGGCGTTTCTGCAGCGCATGGCAGCGATCGCCCTCCAGAAACAGGTCGCCCTGCTCCATGTAATGCAACTCCCAGCCACGCCTCTGGGCTGCCAGTAGCATGGCCAGTGAACTGTCCTTATGGACGTTAATAGACCCTATTGGGTCCATGATAATGCCGAGTTTGATGCTCATAGATTACCTGCTTCCGATGGCGTCTGGTCGTCCGCTATCTGTATGACTGGACAAGATAAAGTTTGCTACTCGATTGACGATAAACCGGTGTAGCAGACAGCTGGTACAAGATTAGTTCTTTTAGCGTGGCGCGGATAGTGACTCAGATGTTCAGGTAGAGAGGCATCAGCGCAGATTAAAGAATAAATCACATTTAAATCAAATGGAAAGAGGTCGTCATGCAAAGTGCTGCCCAGACAGATGAAGTGAACGAATCTATTGATGAGGATAGTGCAACTGCCGTGACTGGCAACAGTTTCAAGGTGATGGTGATAGATGACAGTAAAACGATTCGCCGTACCGCAGAAACGCTTTTGAAAAAAGAAGGATTTGAAGTGATCACTGCAACCGATGGATTCGAGGCCTTGAGCATGATTGCCGATCATCATCCGGATCTGATTCTGCTCGATATCATGATGCCGCGACTGGATGGTTACCAGACGTGCGCACTGATCAAGCACCATCGTGTATTCCGGCATACGCCTGTAATCATGCTGTCCAGCAAGGATAGTCTGTTTGACAGAGCCCGGGGTCGAGTCGTCGGTTCGGATAACTACATCACCAAACCGTTTACCCGGGAAGAGCTGCTGACAGTGATTGAACAGCATACAGATAATCCTGACAAGCAAACGCAGTACGTTTGATCTGAATACGAGGCACTACGATGACACAGATAATGATTGTTGATGACTCTCCTACCGATATGCATCTATTGAAGAAGATGCTGGAAAAAAACGGGTTCAATACGCTGACTGCATCAGATGCGGACGAAGGCATCCAGGTTGCCAAGCGTGAACGACCGGATCTGATACTTATGGACGTCGTTATGCCCGGGTTGAACGGATTTCAGGCGACTCGGGAACTTTCATCGGATCCCGAGACGTCGGCAATACCGGTGATTATCGTGACAAGAAAAGACCAGCAGGTTGATCGTGTTTGGGGAATGCGCCAGGGGGCGCGTGACTATATTACCAAACCCGTCAAGGAAGGCATGTTGATGACCCTTATTAAAGAGGCGCTGGTAGCGTAACTGAATATGCCAGAACAGAATAGTTTAAATCCCGTAGCGATTCTGAAGGAAATAGAGGAATACTGTCGCGGAACTGAAGCGGGTGTGCCACGAAAGGCAGATGTTTCAGATGAGTGGTCGGGAATTGCATTCCGCCTGGGCAGTAACAATCTGATAGCCCCTATGGATGAGGCTGTAGAGATTCTTGATTACCCGGAAATGTCTGCCGTTCCCCTTACGCAGCCATGGGTGCGTGGTATAGCCAATGTACGCGGTAACCTGCTGCCTGTTATTGATCTTAATGGCTATCTTGGCAATGAGCTGCATCGAGTGACTCACAAGACGCGGGTGCTGGTGGTCGATATAGAGGGTATCTATTCGGGGCTCGTTGTTGATGAAGTGCTGGGTCTGAAACATTTCCTTGAAAATGACCTTACAGACGACGTATCCGGCGTGGATGATAAATTACACCCGTATTTAAGGAATGGATTTCACAAAGATGGAAGAGTTTGGGGTGTTTTCAGTTTGCTGTCACTGGTTGAGTCGCCACTGTTTTTGCAGGTGGCTGTATAGCTGACTGCATGAAGTTGTGGCATCAGTGGTTATTTTTTTGCAATGTGTGCTTTTAGGTCAGGAGATAGACCATGAAAACGAAGTTTGATGTGAAAAAGCTTGGTGCAAGTAACAAGATGAAGGCGCTTGCATTCCTGATGCTATGTGCAGTCTGGGCCATGGTCTGGATCTTCGTAAATGTGGGCCACAAGGCTGAGGTGGATCAGTTAAGACTTGCCGATGTCGGCGAACAGCTGGTGTTGTCGCAGCGTATTGCTAAATATGCACTGTCCGCTACGACAGGTGAAGCGGATGCGTTTGCCAGCCTGGAAAAATCGAAGAATAAATTTTCAGCAATCCTCGATATGCAAATGACTGACTACGGCGACAAGACCGGTGTGAGTGATACACCGGAGCGCCAGGCGGTGATCAATCTGGATAAACACTGGAGTGATTTTCGCAATAATATCGATGAGGTTCTGGAAGGCCAGTTCCTGATTATGGCAATGACAGAAGCGACAAGTCTGATGAATGAAGTCATGCCCCAGTTGATGGAAGACACCAGCGGCATCGTTGATGAATTGATGAAAAATGGTGCCAGTGCAGCCGATGTACGGCTGGCTACCGAGCAGGCCGTACTTGGGCAACGCATAGTGAACAGCCTGAATGCTGTAATGACAGGCAAGGTAACAGAATCTGCAGCTGTTGCATTTGCCGAAGATACCCGTGAATTTGGTCGTGTGCTGGACGGGTTTATGCGCGGTACGGGCGGCATAAAGAAACTGAAAGGCGATGCATTACAGTCCAGGATCCAGAACATTGCGCTATTGTTCAGCCGTGTCAGCGACAATGTTGGCTCCATCGTTGAAAATGCGGAAGAACTGGTCGGAATCCAGACAGCTGTTGCTGAAATTTCGACACAGAGTGAGACCTTGTTCAAGGCAGTGGAAGATCTCAAATCCGTACTCCTTGCAGCACCTGGCGGGCGCGTCGTTTCCGCCGAACTGGCATATCTTATGGGTGCATTGGCTCTTCTAATGCTATTCATGATGGCATACGAGACACTGGTAAGTCAGCGTCGTCGCAGTCGACTGATTGAGGAAGAAAATACACGAAATCAGCAGGCTATTATGCGTCTCCTGGATGAGATCGGTGGCCTGGCTGCAGGTGACCTGACAGTAAAAACCACAGTTACGGAAGACTTTACCGGTGCTATTGCGGACTCAATAAACGTAACGGTTGAATCATTACGTGCCCTCGTTAAAACAATCAATGACACGTCTACACAGCTGTCCTCATCGGTACATGAGACCGAGCAAATAGCCAGTCAGCTGTCAGAGGCAAGCAAGAAACAGTCTCAGGATATATCAGTCGCAGGGTCTTCGATAGGTGAAATGTCGGTATCTATGGATGGTGTATCCAATGAAGCGAGTGAATCGTCCAAGGTTGCAATGCGTTCTGTCGAAATAGCCAAGAAAGGCGGCGAGGCAGTGAAACGAACCATGGATGGCATGGACACAATTCGGGAGCATATTCAGGAAACCTCGAAGCGGATCAAGCGGCTGGGTGAAAGTTCGCAGGAAATTGGCGATATCGTTGAGCTGATTAACGATATTGCCGAGCAAACGAATATCCTCGCATTGAATGCATCAATTCAGGCGGCCATGGCGGGCGAAGCCGGCAGGGGATTTGCAGTCGTTGCTGACGAAGTGCAACGTCTGGCCGAGCGCTCTGCAAATGCGACCAAGCAGATAGAAGCTCTGGTAAAGACTATCCAGGCAGATACACACGAAGCAGTGATATCAATGGAGAAAAGTACCACCGGTGTGGTTAATGGTGCACAAATTGCCGAGAATGCGGGTAAATCTCTGGAAGAGATCGAATCAGTTTCAAACCAGCTTGCAGGCATGATTCAGAATATTTCCGGCTCTGCGCGTCAGCAGGCCAATGTGGCGACCCAGCTTGCTTCCAGTATGAGCAGTATTCAGGAAATGACTACGCAGGCAACTGCAGGTACGGAACAGACTGCACGTTCTATCGGGAATCTTTCCCGGCTGGCACATGACCTCGATATATCCGTAACCGGATTCAAGTTGCCGCAGTAATGTTCAATATTTGAATTGATTATTCGACGGATACTGTTTGTGCAAGGTTGGCACTGAATGCTTACCTGTACAATTAACTGCCAACCTGGTTTGCCTGCAAGGAACGTTATTATGCGTGAAGCAATAGATTACAGCGCACTCAACTGGATTCGCCAGGAGCTTGGTGAATCCATAAAGCAGGCGCGCCTGCAGCTGGAAGAATATGCTGCAGATCCTGCCAGCGAAATATCATTGCAGCGTTGTGCGACGCAACTGCATGAGGTGATCGGTCCATTAAAGATGGTGGATATCAAGGGCGCAGTACTGCTGACGACCGAGATGGAAGAAGTAATAGCAGACCTGCAGCAGGGAATGCTCGAGCATCCGGAATCTGCACTGGAGCTTTTGATGCAGGGCTTTCTTCGGCTGCCGGACTATTTGTCGAGTATCCGTTCCGGTAGCCATGATAACCCGACCGCGGTTCTGGAGCTGGTTAACAGTCTTCGTGCGACCCGGGGTGCACATCCCCTGCTGCAGACAGATGTCTTTTCACCGAATCTGTCAGCCCGTGTGCCAACATCGGTTTTTGATGTTCGCGCAGAGCATGTAGAGGTTGATGTGCCATCTATGGCGCGTGCAGCGCGCGTTCGTTTCCAGAGTGGTTTGCTGGAGTGGTACAGGGATGTAAAGGGTAACGAGGGACTGCAAGCCCTGATAGATGTGCTGGAGCATTTACAGCAATGTGCCACGAGTGAGCCGGCAGCGCGTGTCTGGTGGGTAGGTGCTGGAGTGGCGGAAGCGCTTCGAGACGGATTGCTGGAGACTACCAGTGAAGCAAAACAGCTGTTTGGCCAGCTGGATCGGCAGATCAAGCGATTGATGGATGCAGGTGAAGCGGTATTTGACGATGCATTGTCAGACGAGCTCATGAAAAATCTGCTATTTCGGGTAGCCCAGACGACAACGGAATCGGAGAAGATCAGATCTATCAGGGAAACCTACGGTATAGAGCAGGGCTCAGGGAACTGTGACGAAAAAGACGCTGCGAATAATGGACAGATTGCATACAGTGAAGAAATGCTGGAGGCAGTTGCGGAATCAGTTTACAGCGACATCAGTCATATAAAGGAGCAGCTGGATAACTATAACAACAGGGACAGCGAGGATACTGAATATTTCATGCGTGTCGCGAATGATTTGCATGCATTGGCAAACACACTGGGCATGGTTTCCAAAGACGCGCATGCTGATGTTGTGGCCGGCCTGGAGCAGGCACTGCGCGAGATGGTCTCGAGTAACAGCCCGCCTGATGACTCCTGGTTCGTGCAGGTCGCTAATGCGCTGGTATCTGTTGAAGATTCGTTTGGTAATGCTGATGCATGGAACACGGAAGGTGCCGTGTTTCAGGAAGGACTTAATGCAGTCACACGTGAAATCGTTGCCTGCATGGTGATGGCGAAGGATGCAATCAGTGAATATATAAAGTCATCTGATGATTTCGAGCCGTTGTCAACCGTGCCCGGTCTGCTCAATCAGGTCTGTGGAAGCTTGAGAGTGGCAGGCCAGGAAAGGGCTGCGGTTGCAGCAGATCAGGTCAAGCAGTTCATAGCACATGAATTGATAGAGCAGCACCAGCCACTTTATGAAGACCAGCTGGATTTACTTGCTGATGCAATCTGCAGTATAGAGTTCCACGTCGAGGAAATTGCAGAGAATCACAGCAATACGGGTGCTGCACTGGATGTGGCAGAGCAGAGCCTGGAGAAGTTGGGATATCCATGCCCGACAGTGGATAAGCTGATAGACACCTCGAATATTGAGCCAGGAGTGCATGAGACAGCTGCGCAAGTGATGGATTGCGTAAACCCGCCTGAGGGTGGACAGAAAAACAATAATGTAGAAAAAAGTCAGGATGATGCAGTTGTTGATCAGCTGGCGGACATTTACAGTTTACAGGTTGTTGCACCTGATGCAGATGAAGAAATCCTTGCTATCTTCATAGAAGAAGCTTACGAAGAATTGCAGAAACTGGCTACGCTACTTCCAATATGGACGGCCTCTACTGAGGCGAAGGACTATCTTGTTGATATTCGGCGTTCCTACCATACGCTTAAAGGCAGCGGCCGCATGGTTGGTGCGTTGGCAGTCGGGGAGTTCGCGTGGGCTATTGAGTATCTGGCCAACAAGGTCATCGACGAAACGGTTGAGCCGCATGACGATATTAAATCAATCCTGACTGATTCCGTAGCTGCACTGGGGCAATTGCTCGCACAGGTCAAGGATGGTGCCAGTGTAATCGATATGGACATTAACGGTCTTGCCAGACGCGCACTATTATACAGCACTCCTGGTGCAGCCCTGGATGAAGACGTTTCTGATAAGGCTGATGATCCAGCTGTTGAGATCCTGACAGGCGCTGATTCTGAAGAGCAGTCCATCGAGACCGGGAACGAGACATGTATATCTGCAGCAGAAGAATCACAGGATTTCATGGCGCTCCCCGTATTATCTGCCGAGGCGGATCCGGAAATTGTCGAGATCTTTCTGGAGGAGGCCACAGAAGAGATTCCAGGCATGGCGGATGCAATAGCCGAATGGATAGAACACTCTGATAACGTCGATGCGCTTGCCAGAATACGCAGATGCCTGCATACCTTGAAAGGCAGCGGCAGAATGGCTGGGGCAATGATAGTAGGCGAGCTTTCATGGCACCTGGAAGATTTGCTGAATAAGGTAATAGAAGGAACTGTGCCAGCGAGTGACGACCTGCGTGCTCTTCTGGTGAATGTACCCGAGGCCCTGTCACAACTGGTTGCGCAGGTGCAGGGTGGCACTGAACCGGTTGTTGATGCTGCGAGCATGATGTTGCATGCGAATGCAATAGGCCGCGGTGTGATATCCACATATGAAGCTGTTGATGCGGTTATCGATACAACAGATGTTGCAGGTGTTACAGATGTCGCTGACGAACTCTGTACAGACGGTGCCCGGCCAGATGACACAGGGAATGAGGTGTCGCTGCTGGATATTTTTGGTACAGAGTGCATGGATCACCTGCGTGCTATTGAAGAATATATAAACGAGAATGCTGAGCCACCCGTAGTCAGCGAAGCTCTATACCGGGCTTTACATACCTTGTCAGGTATATCAGAGTCAGCGGAAGTGATCTCAATCCGTGAACTGGCTGGTAATTTAAACGATTATTTCGACGAGTACTATCATGCGCAGCAACCGGTCAGCCAGGATGCAATTAACGTGTTGCAGGCATGTTATGCAGAGATTTCAGGTGCCGTACAGCGGTTACCAGAGCTCACATTCGATGAAATGAACCAGCAGGAACTGCTAGAACAGATAGCTGCGCTTCCGCGTATTGAGGTGCTGAACGCAAAGGATGACGTTACATCAAGCGTTCAGGAAATGCATGCTGCAGAAGTTGCTGACGTTGAAGCGACTACTGCGGAACAGCCTGATCCATTCTCGGATATGGATCAGGAACTCTACGAGATATTTGTCGAAGAAGCCTCCGAGATCATAGACAGTAGCGAGGCAGTACTGCGAGCATGGTCCGATCAGCCACGTAACAGTGAATACATGACAGAATTCCAGCGTCAGCTGCATACCATCAAGGGTGGGGCGCGCATGGTAGATATCCAGGCAATCGGCGATTTGAGCCATGTGCTGGAATCATTAATGTCGCGTATCGCAGACGGAGTGATTGCAACTTCAGAAGAAATGTTTGTACTGATGCAGGAGTCACAGGATCGCCTGTCTGAAATGCTGGAACAGGTCAAGGCGCGACAAATGCCGGCAGCGGCAACACAACTGGAAGCCCGTCTTAATGCACTGTGGCAGACTGAAGATTTAACTGCTGCATGTGACGAGCGCGAAGAAGATTCCGAGCCATGCGGTGTGGATGCTTGTGAGGCGGATGCCGGGGCAGCAGGGGAGGTGTTGCAAGAGACCATCCAGGCGGAAGAGCCTGTAGCAGTCGATGCGGAATCTGCCGAACCGCGAGATGCCGGGGCAGCAGAGGAAGTCTTGCAAGATACCGTCCAGGAGGAAGTGCCTGTAGCGGTCGAGGCGGAATCTGCCGAACCGCGAGATGCCGGAGCAGCAAAGGAAGTCTTGCAAGAGACCGTCCAGGAGGAAGAGCCTGTAGCGATCGAGGTGGAATCTGCCGAACCGCGAGATGCCGGGAGCGAGGAGACAACCTGTTCGACGGAACCCGTCCAGGATGTGGATGTCGTGCCTGAATTGCCGGCGCACGCTCATCTTGCTTTCCCGCAAAAGCGGGAACGACAGAAACAGGCGCATGCTCATGGTGAGCAGGTCAGAGTTCAGTCAACATTGCTTGATGAAATGGTGAACTACGCAGGAGAAATTAATATCTACCGCTCGCGCATGGAGCAGCAAGTGAGCGACTATCGTTATAATCTCGCTGAACTGGACCAGACGATTACTCGTTTACGCGACCAGCTGCGTCAGCTGGAGATGGAAGTAGAGGCGCAAATTCTTTATCGCTATGAGCAGGAGGTAGATGTCAGCAATATTGATTTCGATCCGCTTGAAATGGACCGCTATTCAAACCTGCAGCAGTCATCACGCTCCCTGATTGAGAGTATCAGCGATTTACGCAGCCTCCAGGACCTGATGGAGAATACTACGCGTGAGTCAGAGACGCTGCTGCTGCAGCAATCCCGCGTCAGTACTGATCTGCAGGAAGGGTTGTTGCGCTCACGGATGATTCCCTTTGCAGGCCTTGCTTCGCGCTTGAGACGCATTGTTCGGCAATCAGCGCGCCAGTTGGGAAAAAAGGTGGATCTGGAATTGCTGGGTGCAGACGGTGAAATGGATCGTACAGTCATTGATCGTGTCATTGCGCCACTTGAGCATATGCTGCGCAATGCCGTTGCCCATGGCGTCGAGCTTCCGGATCAGCGAAAGGCGGCGGGCAAGCAGGAAGAAGGACTGATAACAATTACTTTTGATCGGGAGGGGCCTGAAATTGTATTGTGCATCGAGGACGACGGTGCAGGCATTAACACCGAGGCGGTTCGTGCGCGCGCGATAGAGCGCGGCCTGATGGCGGAAGACTCGCAATTGTCAGATTTTGATGTTATGCAGTTTATCCTGCAGACCGGGTTTAGTACCGCTGCAGAAGTGACTCAAATATCCGGTCGTGGCGTAGGACTTGATGTCGTTAGCAGTGAAGTTAAACAGTTGGGCGGTTTATTGCATATAGAATCAACTGCTGGGCAGGGCACCCGTTTTACGGTACGTCTTCCCTACACGCTGGCGATCAACCAGGTTCTGCTGGTCATGGCAGGGAGTGAAACATTCTGTGTGCCGCTTGCCAGTGTTGAGGGTGTCGTGCGTGCTAATTGTGATGAACTGGCTGTTTGTTACCGTACTGATGAGTGCCTTTATCAATATGCGGGAAATGAATACCAGCTCAAGCACCTTGGGACTCTGCTCAATACATCAGTTGTAGCTCCTGTCGGAAGCCAGAAACAGGTGCCGGTGTTACTGGTGCGTATCGGCGAGAAACGCATTGCCATACAGATTGAAGCACTGCTGGGGAGTCGCGAAATTGTCATCAAGCCGGTTGGGGCACAACTCAGTAAAGTGGGTTGTATATCCGGGGCTACTATTCTTGGTGATGGTCGTGTCGTGATGTTGCTTGATATGGCAGCGGTAGCGCGAATGAATGTGCGTGCCCGGATGCCGGAGGCGCCGATTGTTTCGGATCAGGAATCTCGCCTTGTAGTCATGGTTGTAGATGATTCAATCACCGTGCGCAAGGTAACCTCGCGACTGCTTGAGCGTAACGGGTTCAGGATTTTGACTGCAAAAGACGGCGTCGATGCCATGGGGCAGCTGCAGGAAGTTGTGCCGGATATGATGTTGCTGGATATCGAAATGCCGAGGATGGATGGTTTCGAACTGGCAACGCATATGCGTAACGATACACGCCTGAAACACGTACCGATCATTATGATTACATCGAGAACAGGGGACAAGCATCGCGAGCGTGCGCAGCAAATAGGCGTGAACAATTATCTTGGCAAGCCCTACCAGGAGAGTGACCTGCTGGATTCCATTTATAGCATCATTGGAGTGTCGTCTGCAGGAGCAATCGCATGAGCAGGGTAGAGAGAAGTAGTACAGGACATACGGACAGTGTTCAGGACAAGGTGCGTAGCTTATGGGTACCCCTGCGGCAAATGAATCTGCTATTGCCCAATGCGGTTGTTGCAGAAATCTGCAGCTACCGTGCGCCGAGTCCTTGTGAGGCTATGCCTGAATGGTTCCTTGGCATGGTGCAGTGGCGTGCACAGGAAATACCGGTGATTTCGCTGGAAGCGGTATGTGGTCTTACTGTGCCTACGAACCCGGTCTTCTCCAGATTGATGATTGTGAATTCTGTAAATCAGGAAAGTCCGCTGAAACATTTTGCTATCGTGACTGCAGGATTGCCGGGATTGATCCAGTTTGGAGATGATACGGCAGACGAGGTGGTTGACTATGAATATGATGGATTGAAATGCATTGTCCGCGTTGGCAGTGAGGAAGCCGTCATTCCCGATCTGCCTTATTTGCAGAATCTGCTGGAATCATGTCTTGACGAAACGGCACGTCCAGGGGAACTGCCGGTTAACTGAAATCTCCCCACAATGTCTGCATGCTGGCTAGTACTGCCAGCGATGCCGTTTCGGTACGCAGAATGCGTGGTCCCAGATGGATCCCGAAAAAGCCGGCTGACCTGGCAAGCGCTTGTTCCTCGATATTTAGCCCGCCTTCCGGTCCTATCAGTACATATATTTTATCATCAGGCGGGTTGAGTTCGCCCAGACTCATGGTACTGTCCGGCTGCAGCAGTAATCGCAGTCCACCCGTATGCAAGCTTCGTACCCAGTCTGAATAGTCCACGGTTGAACCCAGCTGTGGCAGTGTAGCGCGACCGCATTGTTCGCATGCGCTGGTTATTACTCCAAGCCAGTGTTTATGGCGCTTTTCCAGTTGCTCCCCTTTCAGATGTGCCTGACTCCGCTGCATACGGAGTGGCTGAATGGTGGTAACACCCAGTTCAACGGCTTTTTGCAGGATCAGATCCATGCGGTCATTACGCGCGATACCCTGTACCAACGTTATATCCAGCGAGGATTCCTGTTGTGCGGTGATAGCCTCGTTAGTCTGCAGTATGATCCCGGAACGCTTGACAGTTTTTACCGTGGCACGATACTCGCGACCCTTGCCATCAAATACCTGAACAGTTGCACCAGTGCGAATGCGCAGGACGTGTGCGACGTGGTGTGCCGTCTGGCCAGTGACAGTCAGTTCCTCACCCTGGATGAATGCTTGTGGTATGTACAGACGGGGTATACGCATCGAGCTGGTTGCTGCAGTATTCTCGTCAATCCCCTTGTCTGCTGGTGATCAACTGTTCCGTGAAGTGCCAAGACCCAGGTTATTCCATATAGAGAGTGCCGGACCGGCACGATTGAGCGTGTAGAAGTGCAGTCCCGGAGCACCCTTCTCTAGCAGTTGCGCGCACAGGCTGGTAACAACCTCTTCGCCGAAGGCACGTATGGATTCAAGATCCTCACCGTAGGATTGAAGGCGTTTGCGTATCCAGCGCGGGATTTCTGCACCGCAGGCATCCGAGAATCGCGCCAGTTGATGGTAATTGGTGATTGGCATGATGCCCGGGACGATGTCGATGTCGATGTTGATACGGGTACAACGTTCGATAAAACAGAAGTAGGCGTCCGGATTGTAGAAATACTGTGTGATGGCACTACTGGCACCTGCATCCACCTTGCGCTTGAAGTTCTCCAGGTCTCTGTCCGGGCTCGTTGCCTGTGGATGATACTCCGGGTAGGCCGCGACCTCGATATGAAAGTACTCTCCGGTCTCTTCGCGGATAAATGTGACCAGTTCACTGGCATAGCGGAATTCCCCCGCCTCACCCATGCCTGACGGCATGTCTCCGCGCAGTGCCACGATATGGTTAATGTTTTTGTCCCGGTAGCTGTTCAGCATCTCGCGGATATTTTCGCGCGTGGAGCAGATGCAGGACAAGTGTGGCGCGGTAACGATTCCGGAATTTTCCTGAAGATCGATGACCGTGGAGACAGTGCGGTCTCGTGTTGAACCTCCGGCACCAAAGGTGACGGAAAAAAAGCGTGGCTCCAGATCAGCCAGTGCTCTGCTGGTTGCTGCAAGTTTGCTGATGCCATCCTGCGTTTTCGGGGGGAAAAACTCGAAGCTGTAGACCCGCTCTTGTTGTGTCATATGATGGATCGAACCCGTGTGCTTAGCATGCGCTTCAGTAGCGGTACTGCTCCGATTTATAGGGCCCGTCTACCGGGACACCAATGTAGTCAGCCTGCTGCTGTGTGAGCGTTGTGAGCTTGACGCCAATCTTGCCGAGGTGCAGCCGGGCAACCTCTTCATCCAGTTTCTTGGGCAGGGTATACACACGGTTTTTATACTGATCGCCATGGTTCCACAATTCCATCTGTGCCAGTGTCTGATTGGTAAAACTGCTGGACATGACAAAACTGGGATGGCCGGTAGCACAACCCAGGTTAACCAGCCGGCCTTCCGCCAGCAGGATGATGCGGTTGCCGCTTGGCAGGATGATATGGTCGACCTGGGGTTTGATATTCTCCCACTGGTATTGCTTCATGCTGGCGATATCGATTTCGTTGTCAAAATGACCAATGTTGCAGACAATGGCCTGGTCCTTCATGGCCAGCATGTGTTCGTGGTTAATGACGTTGAAGTTACCGGTTGCGGTGACGAAGATATTGGCCTCGGCAGCAACGTCTTCCATTGTGACGACACGATAGCCTTCCATCGCCGCCTGCAGCGCACAGATGGGGTCTATTTCAGTGACCCATACCGTACAACCCAGCCCTTTCAACGACTGGGCGCAGCCCTTGCCAACATCGCCGTACCCGACAACCACGGCAATCTTGCCGGCGATCATCACATCGGTGGCGCGCTTGATGCCGTCCACCAGGGACTCGCGACAGCCGTACAGGTTGTCGAACTTGCTCTTGGTGACCGAGTCGTTGACGTTAATGGCCGGGAAGGGTAATTCACCACGTTCCTGCATCTGGTAGAGGCGGTGAACACCAGTGGTTGTTTCCTCGGTAACGCCGTGGATGTTTTTCATTATATTGGAGTACCAGCCAGGCTGTGTGCCGAGGCGCTTCCTGATGCTGTTGTACAGGGCAACCTCTTCTTCGCTGCCCGGATTATCCAGTACCGATGGATCCTGTTCGGCCCGGGTGCCAAGCATGATCAGCATGGTGGCATCACCGCCATCATCAAGGATCATGTTTGGCGTGCCACCGTCATGCCATTCCATGATCTGGTGTGTGTATTGCCAGTAATCGTCCAGTGATTCACCTTTCCAGGCATACACGGCTATGTTACGTGCTGCAATGGCGGCAGCGGCATGGTCCTGGGTTGAGAAGATGTTGCAGGATGCCCAGCGGACCTCTGCACCCAGTTCGACCAGTGTTTCGATCAACACCGCTGTCTGGATGGTCATGTGCAGACTGCCTGCGACACGTGCGCCCTTGAGCGGTTTTTCTGTGCCGTATTGAGCGCGCAGTGCCATCAGACCCGGCATCTCTGTCTCGGCTATGGCAATTTCCTTGCGTCCCCAGTCCGCCAGCCCAATGTCGGCGACTTTGCAATCAAGTGAGATATTTTCAGCAGCTTGTGTCGTCATTCGAAGTCTCGCGGGTAATTTAAACGGTTTTTTCAACGCTGTGCAGGCCCGCTGCCTCCCTCAGGAGGTCGGCCTTGTCGGTTTTTTCCCAACTGAAATCGCAATCCTCTCGACCGAAGTGACCATAGGCGGCGGTGGGCTTGTAACCCGGATTTAGCAGATTCAGCATGGCGACCATGCCACGCGGTCGCAGATCGAAATGCTCGCGTATCAGTTCTACCAGACGCTCTTCCGGCAGCAGTCCGGTGCCGAAGGTTTCCACGCTGATGGAAGTGGGTTCGGCGACGCCAATGGCATAGGACACCTGGATTTCACAGCGCTCGGCCAGTCCGGCCGCGACGATGTTTTTTGCCACATAACGCGAGGCATAGGCTGCAGAGCGGTCGACTTTGCTAGGATCCTTGCCGGAGAAGGCACCGCCGCCGTGGCGAGCCATTCCGCCATAGGTGTCCACAATGATCTTGCGGCCGGTGAGGCCACAATCGCCGACCGGGCCACCGATTACAAAGCGCCCGGTCGGATTGATGTGAATGTGTTCACGCGGACACTGATCCAGCCATGCGGCGGGCAGTACCGGTTTGATGATCTCGTCCATGACCGCCTCGCGCAAGGCATCCATAGAGATCTCCGGATCATGCTGGGTAGACAGCACCACGGCATCGATGCCCACTGGCCGGTTGTTCTCGTAGCAAAAGGTGACCTGGCTCTTGGCATCCGGGCGCAGCCAGGGCAGTGTGCCGTTCTTGCGTACCTCTGACTGGCGTTTCACCAGGCGGTGAGCATAGGTGATGGGTGCCGGCATGAATACATCGGTTTCACTGGACGCATAGCCGAACATGAGGCCCTGGTCTCCGGCGCCCTGTTCATGGGCATCGGTTTCATCGACACCCATGGCGATGTCCGGTGATTGTTTACCGATGGCATTCACTACAGCACACGATGCCCAGTCAAATCCGATCTCGGAACTGTTGTAGCCGATTTCTCGCACGGTCTGGCGGACGATCTCTTCCAGATCCACCCATGCCGAGGTAGTAATTTCGCCAGCGATCATGACCATGCCGGTTTTGACCAGTGTCTCGACGGCGACGCGGGCGCGCTGATCCTGCTCGAGAATGGCATCAAGCACCGCATCGGAAATCTGGTCGGCCACCTTGTCGGGGTGTCCCTCGGAAACGGATTCTGATGTAAATATATGATTATTAGGCATAAATAGTTGATTTTGTATAAATTAAACGCGTCAGTTTACCTCAGGCAGGCGATGTTTTCATCAGGTATCTTTACCCTGCTAGAATTGTTGACCCATTTGCTGCCAAGGGGATTAACGATGGTCAGTCTGGAAACACCGATATGCGAGTTTGGCAAACAAGCCATGGATTTCTCGCTGCCCGGGGTCGACAACCGGGAATGGACGCTCGAGGAATGCCGTGGCCCAAACGGTCTGCTGGTGATGTTCATCTGTAACCACTGCCCGTTTGTGAAGGCGATACTCGGTCGTCTGGTACGGGATACGGCTGAATTGCGTGGCTTCGGCATCAACAGTGTCGCCATCATGTCCAATGATCCATCCTTATATAAGGAAGACAGTTTTGAAAACATGCAGGCGGTGGCGCGGCAATACGAGTTTCCATTTCCCTACCTCATGGATGGCTCGCAGTCGATTGCAAAAGCTTACGGAGCTGTCTGTACTCCTGATTTCTTTGGCTATAACAGCAGCCTGCAACTGCAGTACCGGGGGCGACTGGATGCAAGTACCCAGGTGACTGCAGCGGCTGACGCACCCAGAGAGCTATTCAATGCCATGTGTCAGATAGCGGCTACGGGTCATGGTCCGGAGCACCAGGTAGCCGGTATCGGTTGCTCGATAAAGTGGCGGGAGTAGCGGAAGAAGGGTCTCCGGATATGCAATAAGTTATTGTTATAGATAAATAAAGCACTGAGCTCCACCCGCCAACCCACCCCCATCCGTGCTATTGCCGTATGAGGCAAACTAGTGGAAAATAGCGCGCCTTGCTACCGGGGCACGAAGGCCAGCCAGGCAACACAGAATTTGCCTGGCCTTGCTGACTCTTTAGCGATGTGGACGCCTCAGTGCTGATAATCCGGCACTGGAGGCTTTTTTTATCGTCGCAACCGGGGTCGTTCTTTGCGGCTGCACATCATGCGGGTTCTTTTGGGACCCCGGTACCGTCACAGTGTAGTGACGTTAAATTAACAGAATTCAAAATCAGAACAGGAGAACAACATGGCTCAGCGGAGAGAACTCGCCAATGCCATCCGTGCGCTCAGCATGGATGCCGTGCAGAAGGCAAATTCCGGTCACCCGGGTGCACCCATGGGTATGGCGGATATCGCCGAAGTCTTGTGGAACGATCACCTGAAGCACAATCCGGGTAATCCGAAGTGGTCGGATCGCGACCGCTTCATACTTTCCAACGGTCACGGCTCGATGCTGATTTATTCGCTGCTGCATCTAAGTGGTTACGAGTTGACTATTGATGACCTGAAGAATTTTCGCCAGCTGCATTCCAAAACACCGGGCCATCCTGAATACGGTTATGCGCCCGGGGTTGAGACGACAACCGGTCCACTTGGTCAGGGCATAACCAATGCCGTTGGCATGGCCATCGCCGAGCGCTCACTGGCCGCTGCATTTAACCGTGATGGTCATGACATCGTGGATCACAACACCTATGTATTTCTCGGTGACGGTTGCCTGATGGAGGGTATTTCGCACGAGGCCTGTTCGCTGGCCGGTACCCTGGGTCTGGGCAAGCTGATTGCCTTCTGGGATGACAACGGGATCTCCATTGACGGCCATGTAGAAGGCTGGTTCACGGATGATACACCCGCTCGATTCGAGGCCTATGGCTGGCATGTCATCGCAGCGGTAGATGGCCATGATCCGTCTGCGATAGAGAAGGCGATTGTCGAGGCGAAAGAAGTCAGCGACAAGCCCACCATGATCTGCTGCAAGACGACCATCGGCTACGGTTCACCGAACAAGGCAGGTACCCATGGTTGTCACGGTGCCCCGCTGGGTGAAGACGAGGTCTCATTAACACGCAAGGAACTGGGTTGGGAGTATGATCCGTTTGTCATACCCGAAGACATCTACAAGGGCTGGGATGCACGCAACAAGGGGCTGCGTGCCGAAGCGGAGTGGAATGACAAGTTCAGCAATTACAAGGTGGAATATCCCGAACTGGCGGCTGAATACGAGCGCCGCATGGCGGGCGAGCTGCCGTCTGACTGGGCAACCGGGGCTGCAGCATTCGTCAAATCCGTGGACGAAAAAGGTGAGTCACTGGCAACTCGTCAGGCCTCGCTGAAATCTATTGAAGGCTATGCGCATTTGTTGCCGGAGATTTTTGGTGGTTCGGCAGACCTGGGTTGCTCCAACCTGACAGAGTGGTCGGGTTACAAGCCGATGCGCGCAGGTACCCCTGACAGCAACTACGTCAACTACGGGGTGCGTGAATTTGGCATGTCCGCTATTGTGAACGGCATTGCGCTACATGGTGGATTTATACCCTTTGGCGCCACTTTCCTCATGTTCTCCGAATACGCCCGCAATGCACTGCGCATGGCAGCCTTGATGAAGGTGCAGAGTATCTTTGTCTACACCCATGACTCCATTGGACTGGGTGAAGACGGCCCCACTCACCAGGCTGTCGAGCAGATTCCTACCCTGCGCATGATACCGGGTATGAGTATCTGGCGGCCGTGCGATACGGTGGAGAGTGCCGTTGCCTGGCAGGCTGCCATTGAGCAGCAGGACGGACCTTCCTGCCTGATCTTTTCCCGCCAGGGTTTGCCGCACCAGAAACGTTCTGCGGAGCAGATTGCCGATATTCGCAAGGGTGGCTACATCCTGAGGGATTGTGATGGTACCCCGGACGCAATCATCATCGCGACCGGCTCCGAAGTGGCGCTTGCCATGGGTGCTGCCGAACAGCTCGACGGCGTGAAGGTTCGCGTCGTGTCGATGCCGTCAACGACGGCGTTTGATGCACAGGATGAGGACTACCGGGAACTGGTACTGCCGGGCAACGTGACGGCGCGTGTTGCCGTCGAGGCCGCGGTCACAGATGGATGGTACAAGTATGTCGGTTTGAACGGTGCCGTGGTAGGCATCGACCGCTTCGGCGAGTCTGCACCGGCAGGGCAGTTATTCGAATATTTTGGATTCACGGTTGATAACGTTGTCAAGGCAGTAAACAGCGTTATCTGAAGTGCAGCCGCCTGAGCATTCATATTTTCCCGGTTGCGTAACGGGGAAATAAATTTTTATACAAACTGTAAGGAGATAAATGATGACTGTAAAAGTCGGTATAAATGGCTTTGGCCGTATTGGCCGCATGGTCTTTCGTGCTGTAGCAAAGGATTTTAAAGACATAGAAATCGTCGGCATCAATGATCTGCTGGACGCTGATTATCTGGCATATATGCTGAAATATGATTCGGTACACGGACGCTTTGCCGGTGATGTTTCATCCGACAAAAACAACCTGATTGTTGATGGCAGAAAAATCCGCCTGACTGCCGAGCGTGATCCTGCTGATCTGAAGTGGAATGAGGTCGGCGCCGACATCGTCATCGATTCGACGGGTTTTTTCCTGACTGAAGAAAGCTGCCAGAAGCACATTGATGCAGGCGCGAAGAAGGTCGTACAGAGTGCACCCTCCAAGGACAGTACCCCCATGTTTGTTTACGGTGTTAACCACGAGACCTATGCAGGTCAGGCAATCGTTTCCGCCGCATCCTGTACCACGAACTGCCTGGCCCCGATTGCAAAGGTGCTACACGACAACTGGGGTCTGAAGCGTGGTCTGATGACCACGGTCCACGCAGCAACCGCCACCCAGAAGACTGTTGACGGCCCTTCACAGAAAGACTGGCGCGGTGGCCGCGGTATCCTGGAAAATATTATTCCTTCATCCACCGGTGCCGCCAAGGCGGTCGGTGTCGTGCTGCCCGAACTGAACGGCAAGCTCACCGGCATGGCCTTCCGCGTACCGACTTCTGATGTTTCTGTTGTCGACCTGACGGCGGAACTGGACAAGGCAGCGTCTTATGATGACATTTGTGCGGCGATGAAGGCCGCCTCCGAGGGCCCGATGAAGGGCACGCTGGGTTACACGGATCACAAGGTGGTATCGACTGATTTCCGTGGCGTCAGCCAGTCATCCATCTTCGACGCAGGGGCCGGTATTGCCCTGGATAGCACCTTTGTGAAGCTGGTGTCCTGGTATGACAACGAGTATGGCTACACCTGCAATATGATGCGATTTGTGCAGCATATTGCCAAATAGGCCGGACACAAACCCGGCGGCGGCATTATTGATGCCGCTGCCGGGCTAACCGGATTGAACCGCCAAATAGTACCTAACGAAATTCTGGAGTTGTCAATGACTGTTCTCAAGATGACCGATCTTGACCTGTCCGGTAAACGCATCCTGATACGCCAGGATCTGAACGTCCCGATCAAGGACGGCAAGGTTACCAGCGACAAGCGCATTCGTGCGAGTTTGCCTACCATTGAATTTGCAATAAAAGCCGGCGCACAGGTGATGTTGATGTCCCACCTCGGGCGTCCGACCGAAGGCGAGCCTGCCGATGAATTTTCGCTGCGACCGGTTGCCGAGCATCTCTCCGGCTTGCTGGGTAAAGAGGTAAGACTTGTCGCCAATTACCTGGAGCATACTCCGGAACTGAGAGATGGAGACGTCGTGCTGCTGGAAAACGTCCGCTTCAACAAGGGCGAAAAGGCAAATGAGGAGAGTCTCTCGAAAAAATATGCCTCCTTGTGTGATATCTACGTAATGGATGCATTTGGTACTGCCCACCGCGCGCAGGCATCGACTCACGGTGCCGGCCAGTATGCGCCGCAAGCCTGTGCCGGGCCCTTGCTGGCCGGGGAACTGGAGGCGCTTGGCAAGGCGCTGGATAATCCTGCCCGACCGATGGTCGCCATCGTAGGTGGATCCAAAGTCTCCACAAAACTGACTGTGCTCGAGTCACTGTCCGTTGTTGTTGATCAACTGATCCCGGGTGGCGGTATTGCCAATACTTTTATAGCAGCCAGTGGCCACAACGTGGGCAAATCGCTCGTTGAAGAAGACCTGATACCGGAAGCGAAGCGCCTTATGGAGGCGGCTCATGCCAAGGGTGGCGACATACCCGTGCCAACGGATGTCGTCGTCGGCAAGGAATTTTCAGAGTCTGCCGAGGCAGTTGTCAAAAAGGTCGAGGATATTGCGGATGATGACATGATCTTCGATATCGGTCCGGAAACGGCGGCCAGATTCGCCGAGATGATGAAGAGTGCAGGAACCATCGTCTGGAACGGCCCTGTCGGTGTATTCGAGTTCGATCAGTTCGGTGAAGGCACCAGGACCCTGGGCATGGCGATCGCCGAATCCGATGCATTCTCGATTGCCGGTGGTGGCGATACGCTGGCAGCCGTGGATAAATATGGCATTGCGGACAAGGTGTCCTATATCTCCACTGGTGGTGGCGCTTTCCTCGAGTTTCTGGAAGGCAAGGAACTTCCGGCAGTGACTATGCTGGAAGAGCGGACAAAATAGAACGCCATTTCAGGCGACATAATCGAGAATAATACAAGCTGAAATCATGCCAAGACGTACCAAGATTGTCGCCACGCTTGGCCCGGCCACGGACGCGAAGCATGTACTGGATGAAATGATCCAGGCAGGAATGGATGTTGTCAGGGTAAACTTCTCGCACGGCACTCACGAAGACCACATCAAGCGGGCAGAAAATGTCCGTAATCGTGCCCGAGCGCATGGACACCAGGTGGGTGTACTGGCGGACCTGCAGGGACCGAAGATTCGCATTGAATGTTTCAAGGAAGGCATGGTTCATCTGGAGGAAAACGATAGCTTCATCCTGGATACAGCACTGGATGCGTATGCGGGTTACCGCGAGAAGGTGGGTGTTACCTACAAGAACCTGCACGAGGATGTCTCCCGTGGTGATACGCTGCTCCTCGACGACGGGCTGCTGGTGCTCTGGGTGGAGGAAGTACAGGATACCGAGGTCCGCTGCCGTGTCATCGTCGGTGGTCGGCTGACCAACAGCAAGGGGATCAACCGGCTCGGTGGTGGCCTTTCTGCTGCGTCGCTTACAGAGAAGGATCGTGAGGATATCAAGATCGCTGCTGCCATGGAGGCAGACTATGTGGCGATTTCCTTTCCTCGTTGTGCGGATGATATTCACGAGGCGCGCGAACTGCTGCGCGCAGCAGGCGGGCATGGTTGTATCGTTGCCAAGATTGAGCGTGCAGAGGCGCTTGATGCGCTTGAGGAAATAATCGAGGCTTCGGACGCAGTTATGATTGCACGTGGTGATCTCGGAGTCGAGATTGGCGATGCTGAATTGCCGGCTGTGCAGAAGAGAATCATACGCGTGGCACGCTCGCATGACCGTGTGGTGATAACTGCCACGCAGATGATGCAGTCCATGGTTGAAAACCCGATTCCCACACGTGCTGAAGTTTTCGATGTGGCCAATGCGGTTATTGACGGTACCGACGCGGTGATGCTGTCAGCGGAAACGGCGGCGGGGCGCTATCCCGCCAAGGTGATTGAAGCGATGGACCGTATTTGTGCCGGCGCAGAACGCCAGCGCAGTACCTCTGCAGCTGAACGCCGCATCAACATACGTTTCGAGCGGGCAGATGAGGCCATTGCAAAGGCGGCCATATATACTGCCAACAGCCTTGGCGTGAAGGCAATTGCTGCCTTGACCGAGTCAGGTGCAACTGCCTTGTGGATGTCCCGAATCAGCTCCGGCATCCCGATCTTTGCCATGACGCGCCACGTCGAAACTCGCAGAAAGGTCACCCTGTATCGAGGTGTGTATCCGGTCAGTTTTGATGTAACTACCCCGGACCACGCAACTGTCAATAAAGAGGCTATTGATGAACTGATGCGACGCGGTGCTGTGCGGGACGGTGACCTGGTTATTATCACCAAGGGTGATTTGATGGGAGTGCATGGCGGTACCAATGCCATGAAAATAATACGTGTCGGCGAACACGAAATTATGGAGCAATAGTATCTGTCGGGTGGGTGCCGTGAATGGCTATATCCACAATGGCTCCTGGAGCCTGAATAACTTTAACCTGTAGTGTACGACTAACCTGTAGAATTTTAGGAGAAGATAATGGCTATTATATCCTTACGCCAACTGCTGGATCACGCTGCCGAACACGGCTACGGCGTGCCGGCCTATAACGTCAACAATATGGAGCAGATGCATGCCATCATGGAGGCGGCCGATGAAACAGACAGCCCGGTTATCTGCCAGGCGTCGGCCGGCGCACGTTCCTATGCGGGTGCTCCGTTCCTGCGCCACCTGATTCAGGCAGCAATTGAACAGTGGCCGCACATTCCTGTCTGTGTACATCAGGATCATGGTGCATCTCCATCAGTCTGCCAGCGCTCCATACAACTGGGCTTCAGCTCGGTCATGATGGATGGCTCGCTCGGTCCTGACATGAAGACGCCGATGAGCTATGAGTACAATGTTGATGTCACCAGAATGACTGTTGCCATGGCCCATGCCTGTGGTGTTTCCGTGGAGGGTGAGCTGGGTTGCCTGGGATCACTTGAAACCGGCATGGCCGGTGAAGAGGACGGTTCAGGCGCTGACGGTGTGCTGTCTCATGACCAGCTGCTGACCGACCCGGAAGAGGCTGCCCGATTTGTTGAAGATACCAAGTGCGATGCCCTGGCAATTGCCATCGGTACCAGTCACGGTGCCTACAAATTTACCCGTCCACCGACTGGCGATATTCTTGCAATAGACCGTATCAAGGAAATACATGCCCGCATCCCGGATACTCACCTCGTCATGCATGGTTCCTCTTCTGTGCCCCAGGACTGGCTGAAAATGATCAATGACCATGGCGGCGACATGGGTGAAACCTATGGCGTGCCGGTCGAGGAAATCCAGGAAGGTATCAAGCACGGTGTACGCAAGGTTAATATCGACACCGACCTGCGTATGGCGTCTACCGGTGCCATTCGCAAGCACATGCATGACAACCCTTCAAACTTCGATCCGCGCAAGTATCTGAGAGCGGCTACAAACGGTATGCGTGATATTTGCAAGGCACGTTACGAGGCATTTGGAACTGCCGGTAATGCATCGAAGATCAAGGTGATCAACCTGGAAGAGATGTACAAGCGCTATGAGAGTGGCGAGCTTGATCCCACAGTAAACTAGCCAGGAGCGGTGTGTTGTAGAAAGGCGGCTGCGGCCGCCTTTTTTTATTGAAATTGTCGCTCCGTGAGTGTTAGATATATTTTTACCGGCAGCTGATACGAAGCCGACTGCTTTGCCTGAATCGAGGTTGCAATGTCCAGGGTTTACCCGTTTTCTGCCTATGACAAGTACCTGAGTCTGAAACTGGATGCAACGATGTGGCTGATCATCGTGTATTTCCTGCGCCCGTTTGTCCTCAAGGCCTCTACCATCCAGATGGGACGGGGTGGGGTGAAATCAGACAGTGTCAGCGGGTTAAAAAATCTTTTCTATCCCGATGACTTCGGGTTTTTTCTCGCCTTCATCGCGACCCTGCCGGTCCTGGTACTTATCTTCGCCTATGCCAAAAGAAAGCCGGGTGCGTCTGAATTTGTCCAATCACTCTGGCGAAACGGCAGAAATCTGCTGGCGGCGGCAGCGTTACTGAATATAGTCATTATCTTCGTCCCTTTTATCGCGAATATTACCCATTCGATCAATGCCTACGGCTGGGTACAGCTCGCAGCGGCCGTCGCGATAATGGCCTATCTTTATACCTCAAAACGCCTGACAGATACGTTTGCAGATTTCCCCCAGGAGGCCGAGACAGGTCGCAGGGAAAGGCAGTAACGCGCCTGATCGGCTGAAATTCAGCTCCTGGTTCACGCCGGCGTTACCAGTTATATTAATAAATACATATAGAACAGTGGGTTAAAGTCTATCCTGCTGCCCGTTCAGATGACACGCCCGAGTGCGAGCCAAAGCGTGTACAGGGTCTCAATTTACCCCGCTTTTGTCCGATAGCTTTCTTGCAAACGCTTAATTTTCAACAAGTCCCGCAGGCTGTCAGTCAACACAAAACCGGTGCGTACAGAATGATCCAGTATGGGTAGCAGAGAGTACAGTCAGGACGACGGTGAAACCGTGCGTGCGGGTCTCGATGATGTGCGTACTCATGGAGTGAGCGTGTTCGAACCCGAGTTCGAGCACGAACAGGTTGCGCTTGTCTATACGCAGGCAACGATTTCCATTGTGACGGCGTACCTGCTGTCCGTTTTTGTGGCTGTGGGACTCTGGGGTGTGGTCGACCACGCACAAATGTTGATCTGGGTGGGGTTGCAATCTCTCCTGACAGCAGCAAGGTTGACGCTCGTCTACAAGTACAAGCACGCGCAGAAAGAACAACAGGCATCCGCCCGATGGGCACTGTTGTTTTTCACTGGAGCATTACTCTCGGGTATTGTCTGGGGCTGTCTGGGAATATTATTCAGCTTCTCGTGGCCGGTTGAATACCAGACCCTGGCGCTTATGAGCATGGCCGGTGTGCTCGCCGGTGCAGTCTCGTCCTATGCCGCGATGCTGTCTTTCTATATTGCCTTCATGGTTCCTGCGATTCTGATTCCTGCGCAATCCATGCTGATGCACAACAGTAGTATCAGCAACAACCTGGGATTGCTATTAATGCTTTTTGCAGGCGTACTGCTGGTGATTGCAAGAAACTATAACAAGAGCGTGCTGCAAACTTTACAACTCCGCGAAGAGAATAACGTACTGTTGCGCGAGACTGCAGACATGAATACTGCATTGCAGGAAGAAGTAAACAGTCGACTCAAGGTTCAGGAACAGTTGCTTCGTGAGCGAAAACTGTTTACGAAAGGTTCCGTGACCGTGTTCCGCTGTACAGCAGAACACGGTTGGCCCATCGAATATATCTCTGAAACGATTTCACACTATGGCTATGACAGTGGGCGACTGGTTGAGGAGAAGACCAGGTATGCAGATATCGTGCACGCAAGCGATGTCCAGAGAATAGCCGATTCAGAGCTTCAAACGACGGATGATGGTACCAGCTATATCGAGATTGATTACCGCATATTGTGCAGTAATGGCGACTCCCGCTGGGTTTATAGTTACAGCATTCCGTTGAAGAATGAGGGAGGAGAACTGACGCATTATGCAGGTTATATCCTCGATATTACGAGCCGCAAGCAGGCAGAGTTTGATCTGGAACAGGCAAGGGAGCGCGCGCAGGTAACATTGCACTCGATTGCAGATGCCGTGATCACAACCGATGTCAACGGTCAGGTCGAATACCTTAATCCCAGAGCTGAGCAACTTACAGGCTGGGAGCGACGGATTGCACGTGGATTGCCGCTATCAAGAATATTCTGCCTGTTTGATGAAGAAAGCAGATCTTCGCTTGAAGACCCCGTAAAGCAGTGTCTTATCCATGGTGAAATAATAAAATCAGGAAGTGATGCGACTCTGACGCGCCATGACGGCGAGCACCTTTCTGTTCAGTATTCAGCCTCCCCGATATTGTTCGAGACTGGCGCAGCCCTGGGTGTGATACTGGTTATTCATGATGTAACTGAAGCGCGACTGATGGAGAAAAAGATATCGTTTCAGGCAACCCATGATGCGCTCACGGGACTTATCAATCGTACAGAGTTCGAGAAGCGGCTCAACTACTCAATCGAATCAGCATGGTATGCAGGCGAAAATCATGTGCTCTGCTATATTGACCTTGATCAGCTGAAAATTATTAATGACACCTGCTCGCATGAGACAGGTGATGCGTTGATCAGGGAAGTAACCGGGCTGATTCACGGGTGCCTGCGTGAGTCGGATGTGCTCGCACGACTGGGTGGTGATGAATTTGGCGTGTTACTGAAGAACTGCACTCTGGGTAGTGCTGTTGATCTGGTTGGTTCGATGCTATCCACTATTCGTGAATTGCGTTTCCAGGGATGCAATCGTGTTTTCGAGGTGACGGCCAGTATCGGAGTAGCTGCAATAGATGCCGAGACTGCAAGCGCACCTGAAGTCATGATTGAAGCTGACCTGGCCTGTCATGCGGCAAAAGACGGAGGTGGTGATCGACTCCACATCTATCACGCGGAAGACCAGAGTCTTGCCCGCAGGCACAGTGAAATGCAGTGGGTTTCGAAGCTGACAGAAGCAATCAAGTCAGACAGGCTGGTGCTGTATTGTCAGGACATTGTGCCGGTGATTCCGGACAGAAATGCCGGTCAACACTTTGAAATACTGGTGCGGATGCTTGATGACAGTGGCGATATTATACCTCCTGACATGTTTTTGCCCGCTGCCGAGCGCTACAACCTGATAACCAGCCTTGACCGCTGGGTGGTCAACAATACGTTTGCATGGTATTCCGGTCACTGTACCCGTGCGGGTGTCAACGGGCTGGATACCATCGCTATTAATCTTTCAGGTGCATCAGTCTCGGACAGCGACTTCCTGAAATATGTAAAAAGTGAAATGGAGAGGCATGAGGTGCCCGCCGGCGTCATTTGCTTCGAGATAACCGAGACGGCGGCGATAGAAAATTTTGAAGCGGCAACTGAATTCATGCATGAGTTGAAAAACCTCGGTTGTCGATTTGCACTGGATGACTTTGGCAGTGGCTTGAGTTCATTTACCTATCTGAAAAACCTTCCCGTTGACTACCTGAAGATCGATGGCAGCTTTGTAAGGAACATGGATACGGACGCGATAGACAGAGCAATGGTCAGTTCCATTCACCAGCTGGCAAGTGTCATCGGGATAAAAACAATTGCGGAATTTGTAGAGAACGGCTCGATTCTGGAACAACTGGCTGATATTGGCATTTGTTATGCGCAGGGATTTGGCATATCGAGACCGTCTCCGCTGCACGAGAAAGATATTTCCTCAAAGCGGTCAGCCTGACTGCAGCACCAGCAACAGCGCGATTATGCCCGGCAATGCCTGCACAATAAAAATCGCCGGCTTGACTGTCAAACCACCATAAACTCCCGCGACAATCACACAGGCAAGAAAAAATACACTGATTTGACTTGATTGCTGGCCTGAGATCAGTCCCCATACAAGACCGGCAGCAAGAAATCCGTTATAAAGCCCCTGGTTTGCTGCCAGTACCGCTGTCTGTTGCGCGAACTCGTGTGTTGTTCCGAATAGTCTGCGCCCCGATGGTTTTGTCCACAAAAACATTTCCAGTATCAGGAATATGATGTGCAGAATGGCGACGCTGGCAACAGCAATGGTGGCAATCATAGGTAACTCCTGTCAGTGCTAAATAACGAGCGCCGGCTCATCCAGCAGACTCGATTGTTCTCTCAGCGAAAGAATGTGGTCTTCCCAGTAGCGTGGAGTGTTAAACCAGGGGAAGGCTCGCGGAAATGCCGGATCATTCCAGCGCCGTGCAAGCCAGGCCGCGTAGTGCATGATGCGCAGGGTGCGTAATGGTTCAATCAACTGCAGCTCCCGATAGTCAAAATCACGGAACTGCAGATAACCTTCCATAATGTCTGCCAGTTGCGACTGCATCTCGTGTCTGTCACCGGATATGAGCATCCAGATATCCTGTATGGAGGGCCCGGTCCTGCAATCATCCAGATCAACGAAGTGTGGTCCCTGGTCTGTCCATAAAATATTACCGGGATGGCAATCTCCATGCAGACGCAGGGTGTGTTTGTTTACGCTGTTGTTGTAAATACCGGTTATTTGCTGCAGCAGATCTTCCGCGAGAGTGCGGTAGGCTATTTCAATATGCGGCGGAATAAAGCCTTCGGAGAGCAGGAACTGATACGAACGATAGCCGAAGCTGTCGATGTCCAGAACCGGCCGATGTGCGAAGGGTTGTACGGCACCCACACTGTGAATGCGGGCGATAAAACGGCCCATCCATTCGCGCTGTTCCTGTGTATTCAGTTCGGGCCAGTGACCGCCCTGACGGGGAAACAGCGCAAAACGGTAGCCATGAAAATGCTGCAGTGATGTTCCGTTGATGACCATGGGGGCGACAACCGGAATTTCCTGTTCAGCCAGTGCCAGGGAAAATTCATGTTCTTCAATGATCGCTTCGGTTGTCCAGCGACCCGGTCGGTAGAATTTCGCAATGATGGGCGTGTCATTTTCCACGCCGACCTGGTAGACACGGTTCTCATAACTGTTGAGCGCAAGAAAGCGGCCATCAGTGAGATAACCGCAATGATCTACGGCATCCAGCAGGGTGTCGGGTGTGAGGCCGGCATAGTCTGACGGTTGCGGGTCTGTCGGATCGCACATGATCGGGTGATTTGCCTGTAACAGCAGGATTGCTAAGGCTCTATAGTAGAGATAATGCTGCTATGTCCCTAATTCTTTCAATTATTTGTGATGTTGCCACGAGTATATCTATCCGAATTAAAGTAAATATTTTGTTGTATCGGCCAATATTGCTGCCACACAGCGAATAGTTGTGAAAAATGGATCGGATATGATGAATATACAGACACGTCACTTGCTCCTGTTTTTAGCGCTGCTGCAGGTCCCCGCGACTCACCTGGTGGCTGCTTCCGGCTCCACGCCTGCGAATCCCGCCAAAACAGGGCTATCTGGTCCCGTATCGACCGCCCTGCAGGGTATCCCCAAATATGCGCCGGATCGGGTGCTGGTGAAATTCAGGCCCGGGACTGCCGCCTCTGAGAAGGGCAGGATACATCGCCAGGCAGGGGGAAAGAAGCTGCGAGTGATCCCCGGAATTGGCGTTCATGTCGTAGAAGTTCCAGCCGGGAGTGTGCCGGACAAGGTTTCCCGGTACCGGAATAATCCGAATGTCGAATATGCCGAGCCTGATTTCTACCGTGTACTGGTGTTACCGGATGAGGGTAATGATCCAGGGCCCTCTGCAGGCGGAATAATTGCCGGCAGGGAATATTTTGAAGAGCAGTGGGGGCTGAATAATACCGGGCAGCAGCACACCTCGTTTGATCTTCTGGGTAACCCGATACAGGTCAATGGTATCCCGGATGCAGATATCGATGCGCCCGACGGGTGGGATATCACGACGGGTGATCCACTAGTCAGGATTGCCATTCTGGATACCGGCATTGACTGCGACAGCGTTGAGCATGCCGGTAAATGCGTCGAGGAAATCAGTTTTGTAGGGGATTATAGTGAATACCTCGATGACCCCGAAGACTATGTCGGGCATGGAACCCATGTCGCCGGTATTGCCGCTGTACATACCAATAACGGTATTGGCGTTTCCGGTGTCGGCTGGAATTCATCGCTTGGCAACCTCAAGACCTGTTTTGCCTATCAAGTTGATTTGTTGCCACCTTTGGGGATCTTCGTCACTGTCGGAGTCTGTCCGGTGTCAGCCTCTGCAGCGGCCATTACCCATGCGGCAGACAATGGCTACCACGTCATTAATATGAGCTACGGCAGTGACGAACTCGATGGCAATGGTGAGCCCGCAGGTGCGCCTGCACAGCCGAATACGGAAACATTGGCCATTGAATATGCCTGGAACCAGGGTGTCGTGCTGATCGCCGCCGCAGGTAATGATAACAATACAACCCGGGTTTATCCGGCAGCCAATGACAATGTGATTGCGGTCGGTGCAACGAGTCATTCCGACGACCGGGCATCCTTCTCCACCTATTCAGTGCCGGGCGATCACTGGATATCGCTGATGGCGCCCGGGGAAGATATCCTCTCCACCACGCCCGTAGAGAGTTGTATATTTTTTGCCTATGAGCTCGGTTTTCCCTTTGATCCGCAAACTGAGGGCTGCCTGACCTGGAATTCCGGAACTTCGATGGCCAGCCCGCATGTCGCCGGTGCGGCGGCACTGGTCTGGGCGCACCTCTTCCCTGGACAGTCACCGCAGTCCTGTACAAGCGCAAGCGGTGTACCCTGCAATGCTGTGGTTCGCAGTCATCTCGAATACGGTGCGGATACCGCAGGTGCGCTAGGTCAGAACTTCCTGTCCTGGAGTCAGTACGGGCGGCTGAATCTTTATGGCGCGCTCAGTATTGTTGATACCGATCTTGATGGTCTGCCAAACAACATAGACACTGATGATGACAATGACGGGCTGGCTGACAGTGTGGAAACATCCGCCGCTATTAATACCGACCCACTGGATGCAGACTCGGACGATGATGGACTGAACGACGGGGTTGAGGTGAATTATTTCCCAACCCCGCTAGATACCTATTCAGCAGGTCAGGATACCGATCCGCTGAATCCCGATACGGATGGCGATCAGATAAAGGACGGAACAGAACTACTGGCTGGTTACGACCCGCTGGACAGTGCTGATTACCCCGTCTGGGGTGACATTGATAACAACAGGGTGGTCGATGCGGCTGACGTATTGCTGGCCACCCGTGCGGCGCTGGGCATAATTACCCTTGACAGTGCCCAGCTCGCGCGTGGAAATGTCGCACCGCTGGTCGGCGGTGTTCCTGACTCAAGACCGGGCGACGAGTTTACTGTCGCTGACCTGCTGCTGATTACCGGCAAGGCAACCGGTTCTATCAGCTACTAGTGAAAGTAACCTGAATTCACCACAGCGTGCCATGGCTGTCATGCAGATTGCCGGCTTTCCTTAACTTGTTCGTAGGCGGCCTTTATTTCCTGTGTCTTTTCTGTTGCAAACTTTATCATTTCTTCCGGCAGTCCCTTGGCAATGAGTTTGTCGGGATGATGCTGGCTCATCAGACGACGATAGGCTTTTTTAACTTCCACGTCACTGGCTGACTTGTTGATGCCGAGGATTTCATAGGCCTTCGAGAGCGATTGCCGTTGTTTGCCAGGTGCAGGGCGGGTACCGGACGACAGGCTGAACAGGTGTTCAATATCGCTGCGGTTGAAACCGAGTTGTTCACCTATGGTAAACAGAATGCGCTTTTCGCTGGCGTGCACATGGCCGTCAGCCATGGCGGTGGCAATCTGTATTTCGAGAAACATCTGGGCAAGATTGCGTCGACGCATGCATTCATGGCGGAATTGCATGATCACCTCATGCAACGGAAAGCCGTCTTGCTTGCCTTCATTGAATAACCTGATGGCTGCGGCGCGTTGCTGTGCATCGAGTTGCATGCGGTTCATGATGTTCCTGGCCGCAGTAATTTCATCTGCTGTGACCCTGCCATCAGCCTTTGCGATGTGGCCCATCACGGAAAAAGTTGTTGCGAAGAATGCCGCCTGCACGCGTTCCTGCTGGCCTGAGTCAAAGGCCCCGTGCTGGTCTGTAATCCTGAGGCCGCGATCAAAATTACGTCCGAGTGCGGCACCCAGCAGTGCCCCGAGCGGGCCACCAAACATGTATCCCAGAGTGCCACCCAGCAGCGTTCCCCACCAGGACATCAGTAAAACATCCCGTACACTGGATGGCTTGCCACGCCAGGCAGTTGACTGTTCAGATCTGCTGAAAGGGCTGCGGGCATCATGGTTATTTAAAGGCAGGCAGGGGCGTGGTGATATACCAGCTCTTGACTGCAGGATCATATTTCCATATCTGGTTGTCCGTCAGCGTCTCCAGTTTCATGCGTTCGTCATGGTAGTAAACGATCTCAGCCGTAATATGAACTTCAGCGTTATCTTCTGTGGCCGTGCTGCTGATGACTTCGTAGGAGGTTACCTTGATATGCTTCAGAATGGCCGGGTCTGGCGAATCGGCTACATGATCTTCAGGTCGCCGCAGGCTGTTTGCTGAACTGAAATCGACCCAGCGTATGGCTGTTTCATATTGCCACAGGGCCTTGTCGAGGGTGATGGATTTCTTGCTGTCGTCAACCGCCGCGCAGGACGACAATAGCAAGCTGGATATCAGGAATAGAACGAATATGCGCATTAAATGACCCGGGCGATGACTGGCTCTGCCGACAATACCGGCATTATACTCGAGCATGTACCTGGAATTGGTATTTATCCAGGAGCCGATACTCCGGTATCGGGCACCTCTGTCGAGAAGCGATTGCCAGGTAAATGGCAAACACCGGCAACAGGATACTATTTCCTGTCGTCTGCAGAAACCAGCAGCGACATCAGCTGGTCAGGATGGCTGGCGAGGCGATCTACTTCTCAATCGCCGCGACCTGCAGTATGACACCCTTCACACCCACAACCTTGACAGTCGAACCCGTGGGCAGATCGTCGCCATTGATACGCCAGGTGGAGTCGTCAACGCGAATGGTACCGTTATTGTTGATGATCGGTTCTGCGAGCGTAAATGTGCGACCGACGTATTGTTCGCCGCGCCGGCTCAAGGTGGGATGGTCTGTGGGAGCCGGCCGCGACCGCTGGTAACGACGGAAGAGGCTGATGCTGACCAGCGAGAGCGCGGAGAAGGTCAGTAGCTGGTATTCCCAGCCAAGACCGGGTATTGCCAGCACCACCAGCCCGGTGATAGCGGCGGCGATTGCCAGCCAGAGGAAGATAAAACTCGGGGCACTGATTTCAATAATTAACAGGATCCCGGCAAGTATCCACCAGTGCCAGTAGTCGATAGCGGCAAGCAACAGCTCCATTATGTCGATTCCTTGTTGCCGAGTGCTTCCTTCGCAAGTTCGGCAATGCCTGCAATCGAGCCGATAACGCCCGAGGCTTCCAGTGGCATCAAGACCAGCTTCTGGTTGGGCGCCGTACCGATCTGCTTCAGGGCTTCGATGTATTTTTGTGCCACGAAATAATTGATGGCGTTGACGTCGCCAGTGGCAATGGCCTCGGAAACCATGGTCGTCGCCTTCGCTTCGGCCTGTGCGGCGCGCTCGCGTGCCTCGGCATCCCGGAACGCGGCTTCCTTGCGGCCTTCGGCATCCAGCATGACGGCCTGTTTCTCACCTTCTGCACGCAGGATGGCTGATTGACGCAAGCCTTCGGCATCCAGGATGACGGCACGCTTCTCGCGTTCAGCCTTCATCTGCCGTGCCATGGAATCAATCAGGTCCTGCGGCGGCTGGATATCCTTGATTTCTATACGCGTGACCTTGACACCCCACGGAGTAGTGGCGGCGTCAACGACAATCAACAGCTGGGCATTGATCTTGTCGCGCTGCGATAGCAGTTCATCCAGGTCCATGCTGCCCATCACCGTGCGGATATTGGTCATGGTGAGATTGTTAATCGAACGGTCCAGGTCATTGACCTCATAGGCCGCCTTGGCGGCATCGAGTACCTGGTAGAAGACGACACCGTCGGCGCGCACCATGGCGTTATCACGCGTAATGACTTCCTGGCTCTCGATATCAAACACGGTTTCCATCATGTTGAGCTTGCGTCCAATCCGGTCAACATAGGGAACAATCAGGTTCAGGCCGGGGCGCAAGGTCGCGCGGTAACGGCCGAAGCGCTCTACTGTCCACTCGTAACCCTGTGGCACGACCTTTACCCCCGCAATCACCGTGACCACTGCGAGTGCAAGAATGACCAGTGCAAACGTCGAAAAACCACCCATGTGTTTCTCCTTGAACAACCAGAAATGTGTTGAAAGCCGATGCCCGCTGCATTGTAGAACAGTCTTGACTTCCCTGTCCTGCGAGTTATCTGGCAGGCCTGGATAATCCACTGGATTTGTCGGGATGAGTCGTGCACAGGTGCTTTAAACAGCATACTATATCGAAGGCATTTCTAATCAGGCAGGTATACCTTGGCAATCAGCGTCTTTGACCTTTTCAAAATTGGCATCGGGCCGTCCAGTTCACACACAGTCGGGCCCATGAGGGCGGCCGGCATGTTTGTGCAGGGACTGGCCGACAGTGGCGAGATCGACACGGTCTCCCGTGTGCAAATCGAATTATTTGGTTCGCTCGGCGCCACCGGCCTGGGACATGGTACCGACAAGGCGTTGCTGCTGGGGCTTCAGGGCGAACGCCCGGAACTGGTGGATACCGATAGCATTCCTGCCCGCATCGAGCAGGTCAGGAGCAGTGGCCGCCTGTTGTTGCCGGGTGGTACGGGTGTGGACTTCGACATCAAGCAGGACCTGGTATTTCACCGTCATGAAGAATTGCCCTTCCACCCTAATGGCATGACCTTTCATGCCTTCGACAGCAATGGCCAGTTATTACGGCAACGCACCTATTATTCAGTGGGCGGGGGCTTCGTGGTCAACGAGGCTGCGGCCGGAGCGGATCGTATTGTCGAGGACCAGACACCACTGCCGTTGCCGTTCACTACGGGGAAGGCATTGCTGGCGCAGTGTGCCGAGCATGGCTTGTCTATCAGCCAGGTGATGTTGCAGAACGAATGCGCATGGCGCACGGATGAGGACATCAGAAAGGGTCTGCTGCATATCTGGGACGTGATGCAGGACTGTGTCAGGCGTGGCTGTCGCACCGAGGGGGTGTTGCCGGGCGGCCTGAAGGTCAAGCGCCGGGCGGCCAGGCTGCATCGCCAGCTGTCCAGTGAACAGGAACTGTACCGGGTGCCGCTCGGCACCATGGACTGGGTCAACCTGTATGCTCTGGCGGTCAATGAAGAGAACGCGGCCGGCGGCAGGGTAGTGACGGCGCCCACCAATGGTGCCGCCGGCATCATCCCGGCCGTGCTGCACTACTACTGGAATTTCTGTCCCGGACACTGTGACGATGGCGTGGTGCGTTTTCTGCTGACTGCCGGTGCTATCGGTATCCTCTACAAGGAGAATGCGTCCATCTCGGGTGCTGAAGTCGGTTGCCAGGGCGAAGTCGGTTCGGCCTGCTCGATGGCCGCCGCCGCACTGACCGAAGTCACCGGCGGTACGCCCGAACAGGTTGAAAACGCGGCAGAGATCGCCATGGAACATAACCTCGGGCTCACCTGTGACCCTGTTGGCGGCCTGGTGCAGGTACCCTGTATCGAGCGCAATGCCATGGGTGCGGTCAAAGCCATTAACGCCGCCCGCATGGCGCTGCGGGGTGACGGTACCCACTTCGTGTCACTCGACAAGGTCATCAAGACGATGCGCGAAACCGGTGCCGATATGCAAACCAAGTACAAGGAGACCTCACGCGGGGGTCTCGCTGTCAACGTGATTGAATGCTAGCCCTTGTTTGATGCGCGGATGAGTGGGCCAATGGTGAGTCCCTGTACCAGAATCGAAAAGATCACCACGATGTAGGTGACGACCACCAGTGCATCCCGAATTGCGCCGGCCGGCAGTGACAGGGCCAGCGCCACCGAGATACCACCGCGCAGCCCGCCCCAGGTCAGTATCTGTACTACTCTTGGACTGAAGCTGCGGAAGCGGCGCATGACAGTGACCGGAATGCCGACGCTGATAAAGCGCGCCAGCAAAACAATCGGTATGGCGAGTATCCCCGCCAGCAGGTATTCCTGCAAAAATGCCAGTGCCAGCACCTCGAGTCCGATAAGTACGAACAACACCGCATTCAGTACCTCGTCGACCAGTTCCCAGAAGGTATCCAGGTGTCCGCGGGTCTTTGCCGACATGGCCAGTGTTCGTCCATGATTGCCGATTAACATACCCGCACAGACGATGGCGACAGGTGCGGAGAGATGTAATACCTCTGCGAGGGCATAACCACCGGTTACCAGTGCCAGTGTCAGCAGTACTTCAACCTGGTAATTATCGACGCTCTTCAGCATCCAGTAGGTGACGGCGCCGGCACCCAGGCCGAACAGTACGCCACCGATCGCTTCCTGCAAAAACAGCAGTACCACGTCAGTTGCTGACAGACCGGCTTCACCGGTTGCGAGCCGTATCAGCACCAGGAAGACAACCACGGCCATACCGTCATTAAACAGCGATTCACCGGTAATCTTGGCTTCCAGGCTTATCGGCGCGTGCGCTTGTCTCAGGATGCCGAGCACGGCAATCGGGTCGGTCGGTGAAATAAGCGCGCCAAACAGCAGGCAATACAAAAAGGGAATATCCAGCCCAGTCAGCTCAAAGGCGTAATATGACAATCCGCCGATGATAAACGTTGTGACAACGACCCCGGCGGTCGCAAGGAAAATGATAGTGCCACGTTGCCTTGAGAGTTCGCTGAGATCAACATGCAGCGCACCGGCGAACAACAGAAAACTCAGCATGCCGTGCAGCAGGGTTACATCGAACTCGATGCTCTCCAGCATGAACTGTACTTCATGCTCGATATCGATACCGACAGGCCCGAGCAGGTTTAACAGCAGTGAGAAGGTCAGTGAGACCAGCATGATACCGATAGTGGTTGGCAGCTTCAGAAAGCGGTAATTGATGTAGCTGAACAGGGCTGCAGCAGTCAGCAGTATGGCAAGGATGTGAAACAGGCTCATGGCTGTGTGTTTTCCAGAGATTTAATGTGTGTTGCTTTCATTGGACAAGGTTACAGCTCGACCAGGTGATCAGGGAGTTCATTGGTGTCTTCACCCGTTGCAGGAAAATGCGCCTCCAGTAATTCACCACAGGCGGAAATAGCCGAGACAAAACCAGCGACAACCCGGTTGTCTTTCACATCGGCGACAAAGTGTTCGACAATGGCCTCCCAGGCGTTGTCGCTGACCACGTCGTTGATGCCCTTGTCGGCAATGATCTCGACATAATGCTCGGCGACCGAGACAAACAGCAAAACACCGCATCGCCCCGGGGTGCTGTGCAGCTTCTGCAGAAAAAACTGCTCCCGGGCCAGGCGATGCGCACGCAACTGTTTTACCGCGGGCGGGATCAGCCGGATCTTCAGGGGCAACCAGTTAAACAGTGCCGCGGCACCAAGAAAAACGCAGATCTGTAACAGGTAGTGCAGTCTGACCGGAATCAGGCCAGGGTCCAGCGACAGGATGCCGGGCACGAGCAATGCCAGCAGCGCTGCCCACAGGTAGGGGATGTAGCGGTAGTCATCGCTGCAACGGGTGATGACGGTGACCAGTTCACCGGATGTCTGGCGCTCAATGGCGGCAATGGCGGCGCTGATGCGTTGTTTGTCGCGGTTATTCATCAAGCTCATCGGCTACCACCTCCCCGAGGCGCCACCACCACCAAAGGACCCGCCGCCGCCGCCGAAGCCGCCGCCGAAGCCGCCACCGCTACCAAATCCACCGCTGCGGGAATTTCCATAGCCGCGACTGCTTCCGGAACCGCCGCCGCCCGCAGTGAAAAGATGAAACAGGGCAACAAAGAAGGCCATCGCCAGACCGATGGCCAGCGAACCCAGCCACAGCCAGCCGATCAGTCCGGCGATGCCACCCAGCACGCCGGCTGACACCAGGCGGGAGCTGAATAACGAGGCGAAACGCTCGCCGATACTGATGATGAAAATAAATAACATAAACAGTATGTTATGATCGACACTCGGTCTGCGGGCGACGGGCTCATAGGTGCCTTGCAGGGTGCCCAGGATGGCGTCTACACCCTTGAGGATGCCGGCCTCATAATGATGGTCACGAAATTCCGGCAGGATGACATTCTGGATAATGGCATGGCTGGCGGCATCGGTGAGCACGCCTTCCAGACCGTAACCGACCTCGATGCGTACCTCGCGTTCGTTGGGTGCAACAATCAGCAAGACTCCGTTATCACGGTCACCCTGGCCGATGCCCCAGTGGCGACCCAGCTGGTAACCATAGTCATCGATGGCAGTGCCCTGCAATGAGGGCAGGGTCACGACCACGATCTGGTTGCTGGTTTGCTGCTCATGCTGTTCGAGTTGTTGCTGCAGCTGTTGCTGCACGCCCTCCGCGAGCAGGCCGGCGGCATCGACAACCCGTCCCGTCAGGGAAGGAAACTCCAGGGCTCCGGGTGCACTCCCGGTCAGGACCAGCAGCAGCAACAGCCAGCCACCGTGAGGCGTGCAGCGCAACATGTTCATCCCGTTGTGGTGCAAGCGCCGGGCTAGAATTCAACCTTCGGAAGCTGTTGCATCGTTTCAGAAACGCTGAAGTTCTCGCGCAGTTCCGATTCCGGGTAGAGAAAGTCGCGCCACCAGCGGCCAGGGATGGTGCGCAGTTCGGTGTTGTAACGCTGCACCGCCTGTATGTAATCACGGCGGGCCACTGCAATGCGGTTTTCGGTCCCTTCCAGTTGTGACTGAAGGGCCAGAAAATTCTGGTTGGCCTTGAGGTCCGGGTAGCGCTCCACCGTGACCAGCAGCCGCGACAGTGCCGAGCCCAGTGCATCCTGGTTTGCCTGGAACTGTGTAAAGGCCTCCGGGTTAGAGAGGATGTCATCCGGCAGTTTCATCTGACTGACCCTGGCGCGCGCCTCGACGACATCGGTGAGCACTTCTTTTTCATGTGCGGCATAACCCTTCACCGTTTCTACCAGGTTGGGCACCAGTTCCGCGCGGCGCTGGTACTGGTTGAGCACCTGACTCCAGGCGGCATTAACGGCTTCATCATAGGTTGGAATATTGTTGATGCCACAGCCGCTTAACATCAGTACAGCCACGGCAGCAGACAGCAGTCTTGTCCAGCCGGTGTGCAAGGGTTTCTGCATGTGAATTCCTCCTAAGACTTCATGGTTATTGTCAGGGCGCGCAGGTGGTTGCCGTCATTGCAAAGTCTGGAGTTTCTCATGCATGTCCAGGATACAGCGTTCGGTTGTCTCCCAGTCGATACAGCCATCAGTTACCGAAACGCCGTACTGCAAATCAGCAATATTGTCGGGAATGGGCTGGTTGCCGAAATTTATATTACTCTCGATCATCAGTCCAATAATGGACTGGTTCCCCTCGAGGATCTGGTTGCATACATTCTCGGCGACCAGTGGCTGCAGTGCCGGATCCTTGCTGGAGTTCTCGTGGCTGCAGTCCACAGCGATATAGGGGCAGACGCCCGCTTTTGCGAGTTCCTTTTCGCAGGTGGCGATGCTGACGGAATCGTAGTTGGCCTTGCCATTGCCGCCACGCAGTACGATGTGACCGTAACGGTTGCCGGCCGTGCTGACGATCGAGACCTGGCCTCGTGGGTCAATGCCGAGAAAGTTGTGCGGATGGGTGACAGATTTCAATGCATTGATGGCCACGCCAAGTCCACCGTCGGTGCCGTTTTTAAAACCTACGGCACAGGACAGGCCGCTGGACATTTCCCGGTGAGTCTGGGATTCGGTCGTACGTGCACCGATGGCTGACCACGCGATCAGATCCTGTATGTATTGCGGTGAAATCGGGTCCAGTGCCTCGGTGGCCAGCGGCAGTCCCAGCTCGGAAAGATCGAGTAACAGGCGGCGGGCAATGTGCAGGCCTTCCTCGATATTGAACGAACCGTTCATTTGCGGGTCGTTGATCAGGCCTTTCCAGCCAATGGTACTGCGCGGCTTCTCGAAATAGACCCGCATTACCAGGTACAGGGTCTGCTCGACGTGCGCAGCAAGCTGCTTCAGACGCTGGCCGTAATCCATGGCGGCTACCGGGTCATGGATAGAGCAGGGACCGATGACGGCAAACAGGCGCTTGTCCCTGCGTTGCAGGATGTTTTTCACCGTATCGCGGCCGCTGATGACGGCTGCAGCGGCGCGCTCGGACACGGGCAGCGCACGCTTGAGTTCCTCGGGTGTTATCAGCCTCGTACAGGAGACGATATTGAGGTTTTCGATACGATTGTCAGTCATACAGCTTTCCGGTCCGCGGTTGTCATGAAACAGGGAGGCCATTTTACGTGAAAAATCACCCGCTGCGCCCGCAAGCCCCGGAAATTTATGATTTGCAGCGGGCCAGGTGCCCGAGCGTGTGTCAATCGATCGCAGTGCCCCGTCCAGGACGTGCACAAGGCATAATAGTACCGGCAGTGCCTTGAAGGAGGAGTCGGGATGAGTGTTAATGAGCGCAAGCAGTGCTGTATTCGCAGCGTCAACTACCAGGGATCTGAACGCGAGGGATTGCACGAATCAGCACACCGCCAGCTTCGCTGTATCCACGATTTCCCGGGGACGCATGGCAACCACGCTGCAATTGACTAAGGCACGCCGCGGCCTGCTGTTGCTGCTGCTTGCCGGTCTGCTGCCGGCTGCCTCGCAGGCAAGGGCAGTGGCGACCGCGGCAAACCCGGCAGCCGCTGCGGCGGTGGTGCAGCTCGCCAGGGGCTTGCAGGACTCACCGCTGCCCATGCGCACCGATTTTGCGTGGCTGGCGGTCACCCAGATGGCCGAGTTCTATTCCGCAGAGGCGGCACGGGCACGCACGGAAACGCGCAACACGGCACGGGCACATGATGTGTCACAGTGGGCCGCGTCGGTTGATAACTATGCGCAGAAGCTTGCCGCACTCGCCGAGTCCATTACCTCGGAGACACCGATCAGTATCAGCGTCGGCGCTGACGACACGGTGCAGGTCTATGTCGGTGGACAACCGGTCATTCTTACAGAGGCCATCAGCGGCCAGCAGTCGGTGTACGAACAGCAACTGTTGGAGCGCTTCTGCGTCCTGTATCGCTGTGAAGACCTGCTGCCGGACCTGGAAAGGGATGGGCTGGCAAGTCCGTCTGCATCGGCTGAGACAGCAGCAGCAACGGTCTACTGGAGTTTCAGCCAGCACGCGGGTCCCGTGTGCATGACGGATGACGGCCTGGAATTCCAGTTCCAGCAACTGTCGGGTCTGGGTGAGAAACGCGCGGCCTGCAACCGGGTGGTTGCCGAGCTGCATGAACTGGCGCAGGCGATTGTCCGTGAACAGCAACAGGGCGTGCGCGTAAACTGGGATGCACTGCAGGTACTACCGGGCCCAGCGGATGAGCCACAACGTGTCCTGCTGGCTGCACGGGTCGAGATACGGCTGGCACTGCCGATGCTTGTGGAGAGCCCGAAACTGCTTAAAATTGTACGCCCCTGGTTATCGGCCAGGACCCGGGGAGAAAGCTATCCACTGGTAGTGCTGAATGCCGGGCAGTTGATGGGTCTGGACGACAACCGCATCAGTGATGCTGTCGATCAGCGTTATCCTGCATTCAATAATCACCCATGAACAACAGTGCCCGGCCCATGATCAGTGTCAACAACTTTACAAAGACCTATAACGATTTTGTCGCGGTAAAGAAGCTGTCTTTTTGCGTTGCGCCCGGGGAAATACTCGGACTGGTCGGTCCGAACGGTGCAGGCAAGACGACCACGTTGCGGGTCCTCTCGGGCATCATCCCGCCCGGATCGGGCGAACTCTCCGTGGCGGGCCACGATATCGTTGCTGATCCCATCGCGGCCAAGCAGCTGCTTGGCTACATTCCGGATGACCCGCGGCTGTTTGATTCCCTGACGGTCTGGGAACACCTTGAATTCATCGCCGCGGCCTACGCTGTCGCCGACTACCAGTCGGCCGCCGGGGCGTTACTGCAGTTCTTCAATCTTGAAGGGAAACGGCATCACGTCGTACAGGGCCTGTCACGTGGCATGCGACAGAAGCTGGCCATTGCCTGCGCCTACCTGCATGAGCCGAAGGTGATCCTGTTCGATGAGCCGCTCACCGGCCTGGATCCAGCCGGTATTCGAGCCATCAAGGAGTCCATGCGGGAACGGGCACGGCAGGGTGCCGCCATTATTATCAGTTCGCACCTGCTGGGTCTGGTTGAAACGCTGTGCACCCACCTGCTGGTTCTCGACCACGGCCAGGCACGGTGTTTCGGCCGTATGGATGATGTGTTGCGTACCTTTGATCAGGCAAAGCGTGATACGACGCTTGAAGACGTGTTCTTTTCGATTACCCATGCGGAGGGCCCGGAAACAGGGTAGTCGGGATCCGTGGATTCAATGCTCGTTAAATTACTGTGGCTGCGCTTTCGCGGTGGTGTCCGTCATCGGTTCCGGGAACTCAAGACGCTGCGGGGCCTGCTGTTTCTGTGCGTGACGGTGGCTGTCATTGCCCTGCTGATGAAGCAGACAGCCTTGCCGGTGCATCCACCCGGCGCTGCCCTGGCAGAGGCACCGGAACTGCTCAGGGGACAGCTTGCCCGCTGGATGCCAGCAGGTTTGCTGGCTGCCTGCCTGTTGACGGTGCTGACTGCCCCGGGTCCTGCCATTCACTTCAGTCCGTCCGAAATCAACCTGTTGTTCAGTGCGCCGTTCAGCCGTCGTGCGCTGCTGCTGTATAAAATGTGCTTTTATGCCTTTGGCGCGTTATTGAGCAGCCTGTTGATTACCCTGTTGCTACCGGCTGTCCAGGTCATGCCACTGGCCGCCTTGCTGGGCGCCTTTCTGACCCTGCTGTTTATCCAGTTGTTCAGTGCCGTGATCGGAATGGTCAGTCAGAGGCTGGCAGCCAGTGTCGCCATGCCACTGAGACGCGGCCATATCCTGTTACTGCTGGTTGCGCTGATTGCCATGCTTGCCTGGTATATTTCCGGTGCCGGCACGGGTCTGACCGATGGGTTCATCCGCTTCCAGTCGTCACTCACCGGTATCCTGCTGCTGGCACCGTTCGAGGTGTTTGTGCACATCTTTCTGGCGTCATCGATGTACCCCGATTTACTGCGCTGGGCGATGCTGGGTGTTGCCATCAATGCCGCCCTGCTCGCCGGCATTATCCTGCTGGACCGTTATTCCTACGAGGCATCCATAGCCGCCAGTCTGGCACTGCACAGGCGCTGGGTACGTGCACGCCGCAGTGGTCTGCTCTGGGGTACACAACCGGCCGGGAGGGTGCGCTCCTTCAGGCCACCGCTGGTGATCCCTGGCGTGGGCGCAATCGCCTGGCGGCAACTGCTCACCGCACTGCGTACTTCCGGCAAGGCCGTGCTGGTATTCCTTGCTCTGGCAGTGCTTGGAGGGCCATTACTGGTGTTTGTTGCGGCGGATATATCGGTATGGTCGCGTATCGGTTTCGTCTTTTTTGTGGCTATTTATTTGCTGCCTCGAACACTGGTATTCGATTTCCGCAGCGATCTGGAGTGCATGGAAACCTTCAAGGCCTTGCCCCTCAGACCGTGGAAGATCTGCGCCGGTCAGCTGGTTGCGCCGGCATTGCTCGGCAGTTTGATTGAACTGCTGCTACTGGGCAGTGCCACGATGTGTCTGGACGGTGCTGCGCGCCTCATTGCTCTCGGCCTGATGCCGTTCATCGTCCCCTTCAACCTGCTGCTGTACAGCCTGGAAAACCTGATATTTCTGTTTTTCCCCACGCCGCTGGTCCCGGTCGGGCGGGTTGATTTTGACTTCCTCGGGCGCACCATGGTGGATTTTGCAGTAAAAACGTCACTCCTGGTCGCTGGCTGTAGTCTGGCGGCGGGCGCCGGCATGCTGGCCCTGGATGTCACCAACCGCTCGTGGACTGCCTTCGCGATCGTGGCCTGGTGTTCACTGGTACTGATTGTGCTGGCGCTGCTGCCCGTGTTGAGCTGGGCATACAACCGTTTTGATGTCAGTCGCCAGTAGGGCGTACGGATAGCTGCCTGGCGTGAGGAGGCTCGAGAGAGGATTGCCGGGTGTTGTTGGTACTAGGCGCGGGGTGCGGGGTCAAGCCGACATTCAATGCCCATTACCGAGCGGCGCAACACCGTTGCGGATACACGGACGGGCCCGGTAGATTGGCCGTGGCTGTGAACAAACTCTATTTCCAGTCGGGTGTTGAGCGGATAGTGCAGGGGGTCGACCGCGATAAACAGCCTTGACGGTGCAATACCGGCAGCGTGACCTTTTGCAAACAGAAGGCCGTCCCTGTGGATACGAACCTCCGCTTCGGCTGCCCCCCTGGCGGCCGGGGTGTGTGCAGCGGTTGTGCGGTTCCGCCGGGTGGTGCCCGCGAGGGAGTCGATCACTAATTCTGTCAACAGGCGGGTAACCGGATCACGAGTTGCTGTTTTCACAATCGTTTTCACCACGTACCCTCCTGGTAGGCTGAACTTCCCGGTAAGTCCCGGGCAGGTTAAGGACTATATCCGATACCCCGGGTGCAGAGAATCCGTGATACTACTTAGGCCCAGATGCCGGAGGGTTATTTCGGTTTGTGGCTGCCGCTTGCAAGGGCGAGTGCAATCAGGTCCGCCAGCGAATGTGCACCGGTTTTCTCCATGATGTGTCCACGGTGGGTTTCGATGGTACGGGTGCTGAGTTCCAGTTGCCTGGCAACCTCCTTGTTGGAGTGACCGGCGACAATCAGCCGCATGACTTCGCGTTCCCGCGGCGTCAACGCCGCCATACGGGCGTTCACGTTGTGACGGTGTGCTACTGCTTCCCGGTTCGTCTGGTCCAGCCGTATCGCCTCCTCGATGCGCTGCAACAGCACTTGCTCGTTGAACGGTTTTTCCAGGAAGTCGACAGCCCCGCTGCGGAATGCCTTTGCCGACATGGACACATTGCCATGACCGGTGAGAAAAATGATGGGGATGGCCACCGATTTTGCAGACAGTGCTGCCTGCAGTTCCATACCGCTCATGGATGGCATGCGGATATCCAGCACCAGGCATCCGGGACGGCTCGGATTATAATTATCCAGGAAAGCTGCGGCGGAGGGGTAGGCAACGGTCCTCAGGCCCATGGTGTCAAGCAGCAGTGCCAGTGAATCACGTACGGCATCATCGTCATCGACAAGGAACACCGTGGGTTTATCGGTGGTCATGCGGGCGCTACAGCCAGTGTGAAGGCGAAGGTAGCCCCAACGCCCGGCGTGGACTCAGCCCATAGCTTGCCGCCGTGAGTCTCGACAATGGAGCGGCTGATGGCCAGACCCAGTCCCATGCCGCTCTTCTTGGTTGTATAAAAAGTATCAAAAATATGCTCTACCGTTGCAGCATCCACACCAGGGCCGGTGTCATTGACGGTTACCTGCAGGGTGTCGGCATTGATCAGATCACTCGATATCCTGAGTATGCGCGTAGAATCGCTTTCTGAAAACATGGCTTCGACCGCATTATGCATCAGGTTGAGAATGACCTGTTCAATCTGGATTTCGTCTGCAATGGCGGGTGGCAGTCCGGCGGCCAGTTCCAGGTGCAGTTTTATTTCCTTGCGTTTCAGCTCCGTCTCGATAAAGCCCAGGGAATTTTTTATCAATCGGTTGATGTCTACCGGCCTGCGCCGCACCCTGCCCTTGGCAGTGAAGCGGCGCATGCGACGGATAATATCGCCGGCACGCTGTGACTGTATGGAGGCATTTTCGAGGGCGTGCACGAGTTTCTCGGGCTTGTTACCGATACGGTCGAGGATGCGCAGTCCGGCCTGGCAATAGGCAGAAATCGCGGATAACGGCTGATTCAGTTCATGCGCCAGACCAGAGGCCATTTCACCCATGATGTTGATTCGATCGACATGGGCAAGGTCGGCCTGGTGCTGGAGAGCCTGTTCCTCGGCCTGCAGGCGGCGTTGCTCCTTGCGTCTATGTTGCTGCAGCATCAGCAGACCGACGGCTGCAAACGCACAGAAGACAGCGACTGCGTAGCTTGCATTACCCAGCGCTTCGGATTTAAACAGTTGTTTCTCGGGCAAGTCAACAAGATCCCAGCGACTGTTGGGAATGGCGCGCGAGTACAGGATGCTTGCCAGTTCAGCATGACTCAGGGTGAAATCCCGCTGCAGCTCCGTGCGTGTCCCCTGGCCGGTCACCTCGATCAGGTCGACCTGGTCGTTGCGCAGTAGCAGCAGCGCATGTCCCGGTGACTGGATGCGTTGCAGGGTGCTCGCCAGGATAGTGGGGGGAAAGCTGAGAAAGAAGACACCCTGGGGATTGTCCGCATCCCCCCACGGCACCATGACATCAAAGTGATAGCCCATCGGATTCGGGTGGATAAATCCCTGTAGCGAGTAGCCATCCTCGATGAACGTGTGGATATCACGCTGGCACAGCTCGTCAACCTCGTTGTCAAAATCCGGTCGCATGACATCGCCGTTACGGTTCGTCAGCGTGAGGCCATAATAATCCGGGAAATGCCTTTGCACGGTGCTCTCCAGCAGTGCCCAGGTCAGATCATTATCCGGATCGCTGGCGATGTCCTCGATCAATGCGCGCTGGTCCTCGGCGAACAGTCGCATTGAGCGCTCCAGCTCACCCAGCAGGAACTCCAGTTCGTCGGCCGCGCCGGTGACCGAGGTGACGGCCAGTTGCTGGTGATAGTCTCTGAAGTTTTTCGTGCTTTGCCATGCATGCCATGCCAGCATGACACCGACCATGAGCAGCGTGATCAATGCATAGGTCCCGTAGTTGCGGGTAGGCTGATAGTCAGGCTGACTCTTGGGCATGGTCGATAGACAGGGTGACGCCTTGATTGTTTTCAGTGTCCCCTGTACGGGATTCTACAGCTCACTGATCGCAGATGTGTCGATTGTCATCCTCACTGGCACCCTGAGGAATGGCGGGCATACCGGGCATGCCGGCCATCATCTTGCTGCACTCCTGCATTTTTCGCATGGACGGATTACTGTTCACTTCCCGGGCGAATGTGACAGCCTCTTGCTGGGCCTCGTCACGTTTGCCGCTGGCACACAACGCCTTCACGCTGGCATCCATCCGTTTCGCTTGCTCGCCAAATTTCTGCAGCTCGGCCTGATCGAGGTCGGCCATGCAGGCCTGCGCCTGCTGCATCTGTTGCATCATCTTCTGCATGTCGGCTTCACCCATGCCCTGATAATTCTGTGCAAGGGCTGTGGCGGGCAGGATTAACAGCAGGGTAGTCGTCAAGCGCGTCATATGTCTTCTCCGGGTGCTTGTTATCCAATTCATTTAAAGATCAACAACTACGCGGGCCGGTTTCGTTGATGCCTGCATGACTTTCAGGTATGTGCCTGTACCCAGCGTATGATATCAGGCGCTGACAGGGCGCCGGACTGGCGTGCGATTTCACGGCCGTTTCTGAATACGATCATGGTCGGGATACTGCGAATGCCCAGTCGGGCGCCGATGTCCTGTTCGACCTCGGTATTGAGCTTCGCCAGGCGTACGCCGGGTTCCAGTTGTGCCGCGGCCTGAGCAAAGGCCGGTGCCATCATCTTGCAGGGTCCGCACCACGGTGCCCAGAAATCGATCACGACCGGGATGTCGTTACGCTTGATGTGCTGCTGGAAATTGCCGGCGTTCAGCTCCAGCGGCTGGCCATTGAACAGCGGCCGGTGACATTTGCCGCATTTGGGCGCGGCGTGCAGCTTGTCAGCCGGGATACGATTGGTCGCCGTGCAGGCAGGACAGACGATGTGCAGGGGATTACTCATGGCCGGTATCCGAAAAGCTTTCCAGTTGTGCGCGCAGCTGCTGTACCTCATCGATCAGATCCAGTGCCAGGGCAACGCCGGCCAGATTGAGACCCAGATCCCGCTGCAGGTGTTTTGCCTTGCGAATGCGCTGCAGACTGGTGCCGGAGAAACACCAGTGTGATTTATCATAACCGACGGGATCGATGACACCCTCGTCCACCAGTTCAGCGATGAACTCGACATGGACGGCGCAGGCCTCGCAAAGTTCACGCAGACTCAGGCGTGCCTGCTCCTCGAGGATGATGCCGGTCAAAATTTCTGTGCGTTCTCTGGCCATATTTAAACCCCCAGCCGCGCGCGCGGGTTGAAATCAAGTGCCTGCTGCATGTCGGTGTAGATTTTCTTCGCCTTGTCCGTGGTGGCCGCCGGCAGTGATATACCCAGGATCACGTACAGGTCCCCGGCCGGGTTACCGGGTATGCCACGGCCCTTGAGGCGCAATTTGTTGCCACTGGCAGCCCCCGGCCTGATCTTCAGATCGACACGGCCGGCGGGTGTCGGCACCTTGATGGTCGCGCCCAGCGCGGCCTCCCAGGGCGTGATCGGCACATCCAGGTAGATATCACGTCCCTCGACACGGTAAATGCTGTGCGGGTTGAATTCGATCTCCAGGTACAGGTCACCCGGTTTGCCTCCACCCATGCCGGGGTTGCCCTGCCCGGCGAGGCGGATATGCTGGCCCTGCTTGACGCCCCTGGGGATGTTGACCTTGAGAACGCGTTCACTGGTGGTGACATGGCCCTGCGCATCCACCTTCGGAACCCGCAGGCTGAACGAGCGGCTGGCACCATTCATCGCATCTTCCAGGTCAATCAGCACCTTGGCATGATGGTCACTGCCGGGTGCCTGGAATCCGCCCTGGGTGCGATAACCGCCCTGGCCGGCACTTCGAAAACCCTGTCCGAACAGCGCTTCGAAGAAATCGCTATAGGCGCCTGCGTCACCGCCATGACCACCAAATCCGCCGGTATAGCCGCCGCCGCTGAACTCGAATCCGGCATCCCAGTCGGGCGGGGCATTGAAGTCCTGCCCGGCCTTCCAGTTGGCGCCCAACTGGTCATAGGCGGCCCGTTTTTCCGGGTCCTTGAGGACCTCGTAGGCCTCGCCCAGTTCCTTGAAGCGTGCCTCGGCATCGGATTGCTTGCTGACATCGGGATGATATTTTCGCGCCAGTTTTCGGTAGGCGCGCTTGATTTCGTCCTGGGTGGCGTCCCGCTTGACACCCATCACTTCGTAGTAGTCTTTAAATTCCATGGCTGGTTTGTTTTCCCGATTGCCGCTTTACTCTATATCTAATGGGGTTTGTGATTGGAGTTTTCAATTTATACCACGACATAACAAACAGGGCGCCCTTCTCCCGGGGGGAGAAGGGGCCTGAGCTATAACTCAAATGCCTGGTGCAGTTCCGGCATCTCTACCCGCGTATTCTGCAGCAGCTGGCTGAAGGCCGTCATGCTGTCTTTTTCACCGTGGACCAGGAAGGTAATGTCCGGGGTGCCGGTATGACCGTGCCAGGCGAGCAATTCAGTCTGGCCGGCGTGCGCCGAGAAACCACCAATGGTATGAATGCTTGCCCGCACCGGGTATTCGTCACCAAAAATCCTGACGCTTTTCGCTCCGTCGACGATGCGGCGTGCCAGGGTGCCGCGTGCGGCATAGCCGACGAAAACAATGCTGCTGTGCTCATGGCTGAGATGGCGTTTCAGATGATGGCGTATGCGGCCACCGGTACACATGCCGGAACCGGCCATGATCACGGCACCGCCGCTGATCTGGTTGATGGCCATGGAGTCGGCCGTCTCGCGGGTAAAGTGCAGACCGGAGAACTGGAAAGGATCTTCTCCACTGGTAAACAGGCTGTTGGTGTGTTCGTCATAGCACTCGCGGTGTCGCCGGAAGATCTCCGTGGCGGAAATAGCCATGGGCGAATCGAGAAACACCTGCAGAAACCCGGGCAGGATGCCCTGCGACTTGCCGGCATGCAGGTAGAACAGCAGCTCCTGGGCACGTTCCAGTGCAAAGGTGGGTATCACGATATTGCCGCCGCGCACCAGGGTGTCATTGATGGCCTCGTACAGCTCATCGATGGAGGGTTCGAGTTGCTTGTGCTGCCGATCGCCGTAGGTGGTTTCCATGACGACCACGTCGACGGCGGGTGGTCTGTCCGGGTCACGCAGGATCGGTCGGTCGCTGAGCCCAAGGTCGCCGGAAAACAGCACGCGACGCTGCCGGGAACCTTCGGTGAGTTCCAGCAGTACGCAAGCCGAGCCGAGGATATGACCGGCATCGATAAAGGTGGCCTGGATACCATCTGCCAGTGGCATGGCCTCGTGGTAGTGCGCGGTTCGTCCAAAGAATTCCAGCGCGTTGAGGGCATCAAGGGTTGTATACAGCGGCACAATGGCCTCTGGCGACTTGCCACGCTTGTGTGCCCGACGGTTGCGGTAGCGCGCCTCCTCTTCCTGCAACCCGGCCGCGTCCAGCATCACCAGCCGTGCCAGTTCGCGGCTGGCGGCGGTAGTTATGATCTCGCCCTCGAAACCGCGATTGACCAGCAGCGGGATGCGGCCGCAGTGATCCAGGTGGGCGTGTGTCAGCAGCAGGTAGTCGATACTGGCCGGATCAAAACCGAAGTCGTTGGCATTTTCCTCTTCCAGTTCGCGGCCGCCCTGGTAGAAGCCGCAGTCGACCAGGATGCGCTTGCCGGCACATTCCAGCAGGTGACAGGAGCCGGTGACGCCCTGCGCCGCACCGTGGAAGGAAAGTTTCATGGGGCCACCTTTGGTGAGTCATCGGGGGGGATCAAGGACTCACCGCACTGTTCATACCAGTCAATGATCCCTTGCCACGCCTCGCGGGCATTGTCAGCAAACCAGAAGATGTCGCGGTCCTCGCTGTCGATGGTCCCTTCGGTAAGGAGAAAATCAAAATCAACGGCGCGTTCCCAGTACTGGCGACCGATCAGGACGACCGGCACCGGCCTGATGGTGCGTGTCTGGATCAGCGTCAGTGTCTCGAACAGTTCGTCCAGGGTGCCAAAGCCGCCCGGAAAGGCGACCAGCGCCCTGGCACGCTGCAGGAAATGCATCTTGCGCAGGGCGAAATAGCGGAAGCGGAAGCACAGCTCGGGCGAAATATAGGGATTGGGATACTGCTGGAGCGGCAGGTCGATATTCAGACCGATGGACTTGGCGTTGGCCTCGAAGGCACCGCGGTTCGCGGCTTCCATGATGCCGGGGCCGCCGCCGGTCATGACCATCAGGCGGTTGTCCAGCGAGCCCTCGCCGGATTCGGCGACCAGCCGGCCGAGTTCCTGTGCATCGTTGTAGTAGCGGCTGTTCTCCAGGATGCGCCGGGCAACAGCCAGTTTACGTGATAGCTCGCGGTTGTCCGGATCTGCCTGCAGCGCCTGCGCCAGCCGGTCGACCCGCTGCTGTGCCGTGAACGGCTCGCTGATACGGGTGCTGCCAAAGACGACCACGGTATAGGCAACGCCCTGCTCCGTGAGCAGCAGTTCAGGTTTCAGGTAGTCGAGGTGCAGCCGCAGACCGTGCGCCTCGTCGCGCTCCAGAAAATCGACATCCTGGTCGGCGCGCCGGTAGCTGGGGGCCTCCAGCAGCGCCTGTACGCGCGCCGGCGCCTGCGGATCTTCATCAAAGGTTTTTGGTTGACACGCCGGCAGGGGTTCGCGCCGCTGTTCAGGATGTGGCGGGGTGGGGATGTCCGGCCGCTCCTCGTCAGCCATTTCGGTCTTGGTTTTCCACTTTCAATGCCTGTCGCTTGCCCTTGGCATCACCGCATGCGAAGAACTGTATCTAACGCCGGTATGCATGCCCGCTTTCCTGGGTGATGTGGTTGATATCTACTGTTGTAGTCTATACGAGATACCCTGGCAGTTGTTGATGTGTATCAAGAAGCTGTCCCCGGCATTCAAACAAGCGTTGCAGGCGCACCGGGGACGGCGCGCCTGCAAATTGTTTGTTTATGCGTTTCTGATCACCTGCAGCATGTCCAGTGAAGTGACAATACCGGTCAGCAGGTTTCCGCGGGTGACGAACACGCGATGGATTCTTCCCTTCAGCATGGTGTCGGCAACGGACTGCACGCTGTCGTCTTCGCTCACCCTGAAGATCATCGGGGTCATGATTTCCCGGACCTGAACCGGTGACTCGTACTGGGTGTGGAATACCCGCATCTCCTCATGGCTCATATGCCGTTCCAGTTCATACAGGTAGACATCGTGGGTATCGCCCGATTCGGTATCCTTTTCCGTGATGCTGTTGTGCCGCACCAGGTCAGTCAGCGAGACCACGCCGACCAGTTCACCGTTCTCGTCCGTGACCGGTGCCCCGGAGATGCTGTTATCAACCAGAAACCTTGCCAGCTTGTCCAGCGGCCAGTCGGTATCGACCGCAAGCACGTCGTGCTGCATCACATCGTTAACAGTCAATTCCCGGATTTTTTTCTTTGTCTTAGCCATCATGCTCCCCTGAATAATTATGCAATGGTACCTGTCAAATACACTCCGTACCCGTATGAAAGGCCCCTTTATCAGGTGCCATTCCTGTAGAGTTTACTGCCTGGATACGGTACTACTTCGAAACGATTGCTTCCAGCTGTTTGGCCTTGATGATCTGGCCGTCGAGGCCTGCATCCTTGCCACTGCCGCCGCAGGCCACAATCATCAGCGTCGAGCAGTACACGACCGGTATCCAGAAATTGGTCTGGTACTTCTGGTTGATGTGGTCCTGGTTGACCTCGACAATCATCTGGCAGACCGGACAGGGGTGGCGATCATGTCGGCACCGCCGTCGCAGGCAGACTCGATAATGTCCTTGATCAGTGCCCGGCTCTTTGTAGACGCCCGTGGGCGTGTATAACTTTTTGAATCTTTTATGGTTACTCGTCAGGTCGTGATCTTCTCTGTGTGCTTGCCTGTCGCGACCTGCAGGCGCGGGCAGGCGGTCGAAATGTATCCGGGGCAAATAGGCCGACAACGATACAGGGTCTACCTTCAGGGCGCCATATCAGCAGGCCCTGAGTGATATCGAATTTTGCGATGCAGAAATAGAATCCATATATAAGGATACTCATTGGCGGGGTGTCCCGTCCTCCTGCCTCTCTCAATCGTTCTCCACATTTCCAGACATCTGAATTTGCGCCTTGTGCAGGAACGCCTCATTTATATCCGGTGGTTAATCAGGCAGCAGTGCGATCCTGCACTGCGGTATCAATTGGTGTAGGAGCGCCGTCCCCGGCGCAATAGCTGAAATGGTAACTGACCCTTAAATTATTACTCGCCGGGTTTTGCCCGTTCGGGCGGGGTGCTTCTTTTGCCTTCTTGTTTCGCCCATTCGGGCGAGGTACTTTCTCCTGGGCGCCCAGGAGAAAGTACCCAAAGAGAAGGGCGACCCGGTGTACTCATCGGCTGCGCCGATGCCCTGCGTTCCTCGCCCTTCAGGGCGAAACCCGCACCCAATCACTGCACCGTCAGTGAAAAATACTACAAGCACCATTTTTTATAACCAGTTGCAGTAATATTGCAGACCATTGGCGTCAAGAAACCAGACTCACGAGGAAACCCCACAGTGACCGTCCGTACCCTGAAACCCGAAGAATATTTTATCGAGGAAGAACCGTACTACGAACCGGTCGGCGACGAACTGACGGTGTTCGAGGCCGCCTACAAAAACCAGCTACCCGTTCTGCTCAAGGGCCCGACCGGCTGCGGCAAGACGCGCTTCATGGAACACATGGCCTGGCGTCTGAAACTCCCCCTGATCACCGTCTCCTGCCACGACGACCTCACCGCCTCCGACCTCGTCGGGCGCTACCTCGTCACCGGCGGCGAGACCGTCTGGGTCGACGGCCCGCTGGCGCGCTCCGTGCGCAGCGGTGCCATCTGCTACCTTGACGAAATTGTCGAGGCGCGCAAGGACACCACCGTGGTCATCCACCCGCTCGCCGACGACCGCCGCGTGCTGCCCATGGAAAAACTCGGCGAAATCATCGAGGCCGGTCCCGAGTTCTGCATGGCGATCTCCTACAACCCCGGCTACCAGAGCGTACTGAAAGATTTGAAACAAAGCACCCGTCAGCGCTTCGTCGCGCTGGAATTCGATTACCCCTCCGCACAACTCGAAGCAAAAATCGTCGTCAACGAAACCGGTGTAAGCCAGACCACCGCCGAGCAACTGGTCAAGTTCGCGCAGATGACCCGCAACCTGAAGGGTAGTGGGCTGGAGGAGGGCGCCAGCACGCGCCTGCTGGTGCATGCCGCGAAACTGATTCACACAGGGATTAGCCCGGTGGTGGCGTGCCGCAGTTGTATTGCCGAGGCGTTAACGGATGATGCGGAAATGCTGACGGCGGTGCATGAGTTGAGTGCGTCGGTGTTTTAGGTAATGAGATTCTTTAATCAAGCCCATATTTTATTTATTGGCTGTTCTTATTCTTGCCCTCAACGCGGTTAAATAAAACAGGGGTCAAATAAAACAGGGGTCACAGTAAAACAGGGGTCAGATCCCGGTTTTTGCTTATAGAGGTTGTCGTCATCATCTGATGATTTGAGGTGATCGTTACGGCAGGCTGATGGCATACAGGAGGTGTGCCATGCCTAGAAAGCCACGATTCCATCTGCCGGGTGTGCCCCAGCATGTTATCCAGCGCGGGAACAATCGCAATCCCTGCTTTTATGCCGAACCGGATTATCTGTGCTATCTGGATGTACTGGGTGAGGCCCTGCAACGCCATGCGTGCCGATTGCATGCGTATGTGCTGATGACCAACCATGTGCATCTGCTCGTCACGCCGATGTGTGAGTTCGGTATTTCCCGGGTGATACAGGACACCGGCCGGAAATTTGTTCAGTACATCAACCGGACCTACCGACGTACCGGTACGTTGTGGGAAGGTCGCTACAAGGCATGCGTCATTGACAGCGATGCCTGGCTGTTGACTTGTATGTGTTATATCGAAATGAATCCCGTCCGTGCCGGCATGGTGTTAAATCCCGGTGAATACCGGTGGTCGAGCTACGGGGTGAATGCCTATGGCAGGGTCGCAGCGGTCCTCAAACCTCATGAGCTGTATCTGGCGCTGGGAACCACGCGGGATAAGCGTCTGTTCGCCTATCGGGAATTATTCCATAGCTGCCTTGATAAGAGTCAGGTTCACGCAATCAGGGAAGCCCTCAACCAGGAGCTGGTTCTGGGCAGGGAAGATTTCAAGGATGTGATCGCGCGCATGACGCGACGCCAGGTACGGCGTGGCGTGGACGGCCGTCCAAGGGCAAGAAAGGCTTTGGATGGGTGAATGTGTCCTTGTATATAAGCAAAAACCGGGATCTGACCCCTCTTTCGTACTCCCCTCTTTCGTACTGTTTCGTAAGCAAAAACCGGGATCCGACCCCTGTTTCGCCACCCCTGTTTCGCCACTCACCTCGCGAGACACATGTACAACGGTATATGTGAGACACTAAAGTGACTGGTCAAGGCGAGATGTTAATCTGCCTCGGCTTGCTTGTTTTTATTGATTTCAGTGCTACATTTTTTTTGCAGTCGTGAAATTGCTGTTGGCAGTGTGATTTAGATTCTCAACAATGGTGTCTATTGAGTAAACAGGAGATCGAAATGCCAAAATATATTATTGAAAGAGAGATTCCCAATGCAGGTGATTTAACGGCTCAGGATCTACAAGGAATATCACAAAAATCCTGTAGCGTTCTAAAGAATATGGGGCCACAGATTCAATGGGTACAAAGTTTTGTCACAGATAATAAAGTCTACTGCACCTACATTGCGCCGAATGAGGAAGAAATCCGCAGGCATGCGCAAGAGGGAGGCTTTCCAGCAAACAGCATTTCTGAAATTAAATCCGTCATTGATCCAACCACAGCTGAATCAAAGTAAAACAGGGGTCAGGCTTAAACAGGGGTCAGATCCCGGTTTTTGCTTATAGAGATTGTCGTTATTATCTGATGACTTGAGATGATTATTGCGGCAGGCTGATGGCACAGGAGAGCAGGGGGCAATCTGCCCCCTGCTTGTTACTGACATTCCAGCTGGTTCGATTATGAAGGGACGGTCCTTAATCGTGATTTCAGCCGCCTGAAGTTTCAGCCAGGCGGGCCTCGCGCACCGCAGTAATGTTCTTGCGCCAGTTCACCACATTTTTGAAACCATCTGGCAGGTTCTTCGGTATGCCGTCGAGGATACCCATCGTCAGCCAGTCGATGATCCAGTACAGCTTGAGATCGGCAATGGTCAGGTCATTACCTACGATAAAACCGCTACTGCCGTTCGCGACAAGCAACCGTTCGAAGCAGTCCATCCAGAATGGCAAGGTCTCTTCCGCCAGTAACTTGCGCATTGCCATTTTCCTGTCCGTGTCCTGCTCGTGAAGACTGGGCCCCAGTAAACAATTGATGTCCTCGCCCACGCCCAGCGCCTCATCAACTTTCAGCGCTTGCAGCGGATCATCCAATGGATACAGACCGGTCAGCCGCCCGGCAAAACGCAATATCGCATTGCTTTGCGCCACGCATTGCTGGCCAGCGCTGGTCTCGATAACCAGAACGGGTATGCCACCAAAAGGAAACTCGCCGGCTGCGCGGCAATCGCGGAACTGGTCAACAGTCATGTGCTCATCGACGAAGTCAATGCGACCGATTTGCAGCGTGTCGCGGATCGCTTGGGCACGACCGGGGAATTCCAGGTAACGCAGGCGAAGGGACGTGAATGTGTTCATACCTGTTTCCTCAACTACGAATATAAAGGGGTCGGATACATTTTTCGGGCGACTAGTTTCTGGATAATAGCAGACTGACTAAAGAACAAAAAAAACACGGGTCAGATACCGTTTTTGCTTATAGAGATTGTCGTCATCATCCGATAATTTGAGGTGATCACTGCGTCAGCCTGATGGCATAAGTTGCCTGGATAAGAATCGGGTTCACGCAATCAGGGAAGCCCTTAACCAGGAGTTGGTTCTGGGCAGGGAAGATTTCAAGGATGTGATCGCGCGCATGTCGCGACGTCAGGTACGGCGTGGCGTGAACGGCCGCCCAAGGGCAAGAAAGGATTCGGATGGGTGAATGCGTCCTTGTATATAAGCGAAACCGGGATCTGACCCCTGTTTCACCAAGGACATGTTAAAAACCCAGCACCGTGAAGAGGGCAAACAGCATCCGTATAACGGTCGCTGCATGCGGGTCGACATTGATAACCTGCCCGCTGGCACGGACCTCCACGCCCTGTTCCTCCTTCAGACGTCTGGCCTGCTCCAGACCGGATGTGCTCAGCCTGACAGTAACCAGGACGTTGGGTGGTAACTCCCTGATGCGGTATTCACCCGGCTGGTCCGTGGTCTGCACCTCGATCTTCGGTATCTTTTCGTTGCTGGCAACGAGGTGAAGTATGTGCACGTCTGACAGCGTCGTTGTTCCGGCCGGGACGCTGAATTCCACCAACGGCTGGAGATTATCGCCGGTATTCGCCAGCTTGATATCAAACCACGTGGCACAGTTGTCCAGGGTCACGCCCTTTAGCGGTTTACCGGAGCTGTTGCACATGGAGAACGAGCGATTGACCGAGTAGCTTACCTCGTCATCTGAGCTGGCGATCACGGCCAATAGGGGCAATCCCAGAATGATGACCGGCAATCCAATCCTGATCAGCAGGGCGAATCCCAGGCGTTGCCGTATCCAGTCAATGCCCTGTATCAGTGTCTCCAGCAGCTTTCGCATACGCCGTCAGTGCCTTCGAAGCAATGGGCCATGGGGGACAATCTGTCCCCTGTTTTCACCAAATAGTTGTTATTTGACGCCTGTTTGTCCATTTCAAATTATCACGAAAAGATAACATTTTCGCCAGGCAGTGAACTTTGCCGTTTGAAAAGGCTCTTTGCTGTCAAGATACACACCAGACATATCTTGTCATCCAGGAGAAAACACGATGTTAGCGAACAGAATCTTCATGCTGCTGGTTTGCCTGCTGTCTCTACAGACGGCGACACTTGCCGCAACGCAGGACCATGACGGCGAGTCGGCCAGTCGTCATGTCAAGACTATCGTGCTGGGTTCCGGCTGCTTCTGGGGCGCCGAAAAAGGCTACGAGGCCCTGCCCGGCGTAATCGACGCGGTATCCGGCTATGCCGATGGCCGCAACATCAAGCCCGTCTACAAGGAAATCACACGGTCTGAGTACCGGTTGGACCCCGACAATTATGCCGAGGTGGTCGAGGTGCGCTACAACACGGAAGTACTCAGTACCGAGGCGCTGCTGCGGCAATTCTTCGAGCACCACGACCCGACGCAGAAAAACAGGCAAGGCAATGACATCGGTACCCAGTACCGGTCCATCATCCTCTACACGGACGATGAGCAACGCGAGGTGGCGCAGCATACCCGGGACCAGTACCAGGCGCTGTTAACAGCCGCGGGGTACGGCGCTATCGTCACAGAGATCAAGCCGCTGCAGAAATTTCACCCTGCCGAGGACTATCACCAGGATTATCTCGCGAAGAATCCCAACGGCTATTGCCCGAACCATGCAACGGGCGTGACCTTCGAACCAGTCGTATCGATCCCGACCGACAACAGCGCATTGCTTAAAGGCAGGCAGATCCTGGTGCTGGAAGCCGAGCATTGTCCCTTCTGTGAAAGGTTCAAGCGGGATGTCAGCAGCCAGTACCGTGGCAGTATCCCCATGACCTATCGCATGGCCTCGCAGCTGGATGGTCTCACACTGAAAACGCCAACCTGGGCTACACCCACCATCTATTTCCTCGAGGATGGCAAGGAGGTGTTCGGCCACCAGGGTTACATGACTGCCACGGAATTCTACCAGGCGCTCGGCTACTTCAAGCTGGGTGACAGCGAGTCGTACAAGGTTGCCTTCAGCCAGGGCACAGACAACCGTTTCTGTCGCCAGTATGACGAGTTCAAAAACACCCCGGACGGCGTGTTCATCGACAAGCTGAGCGGCATGCCGTTGTTCGATACGCGCGACCGCTTCAACTCCGGCACCGGCTGGCTGTCCTTTACCCGGCCGATCGAGGGTGCGACGACCGAGCGGTCGGACGACAGCTTCGGCATCGGGCGCACCGAGGTGCTGTCAAAAAGCAGCGGCATCCATCTCGGCCACGTGTTTGATGACGGACCCGATGGCATGCCGCGCTATTGCATCAATGCCACGGTGCTGGAGTTCCAGCCGCGAAACTAACAAGGTGTCAGCGTACTTTTTCCCTGCGATTACCTCGCACCGATATTTCGCGGACGGCCATTCGATCGTTCCCTGTCCGGCCAGTTCAGCATCTCCTCTGTCTGTCGCTTGAAAATGAGTGGTGTCCGAGCACATTGTTTCCTAATATGAGTAAAAAATGACCTTTAATGCCAATTAGTCTTTTATAAAGATTGCGAGGTTTGGACTATGCCGGACTTACTATTACTCGGTACGCGCAAGGGTACGGTGATCGTTGATCGTGCCGGGGGTGTCTGGCGCCCCCGCCCCATTGCGCATGAAGGCATCCCGGTCTGTTACGCGGCACGTGACCCTCGTGACGGAATGTTGTGGGCGTCACTGGACCATGGCCACTGGGGTCCCAAGCTGTCACGTTCGCGTGACAGTGGAGCCACCTGGCAGGACCTCGCGTCGGTCAAGTACCCGGCAGGTGCGCGCTACATCAAAAAGTACCTGCCGACCCCGGATTTCGATCCGGAAGCGCCGGTGGGTGCGCCCGAGTACGGTGACGCAACGGTCTACAAGATCTGGCACATTGCCTTTGGCAGCCCGCGGCAGCCTGGCCGGTTGTACGCCGGCACAATTCCGGGTGGGCTGTTTGTCAGCGATGATGGCGGTGACAGCTGGAATCTCAATCGGCCACTGTGGAACCACGAAAGCCGCGGCGGTGACCTGTTTGCGGGCGATGCCACCAGCGAAAACCGCTGGCACGGCACGCCGGCGAGCATAGATTACGGCGTGTTCGAACCCGGTATTCACTCGATCATCGTCGACCCGCGTGATCCGGATCATCTCCATGTCGCTGTATCAACCGCCGGTGTGATCGAGACCACCGACGGTGGCAAGACCTGGGCGGGCCGTAACCAGGGTATGACGAATGACTACATGCCGGACCCGGAGTCGGAATGGGGCCATGATCCGCATTTCGTGACCGCTTGTACCGGGCAGCCTGATCATCTCTGGCAGCAAAATCATTGCGGTGTCTTTTACAGTGATGACGGTGCACGGCACTGGAAAAAGGTCAGCCAGCCGGAAGCCGGTGTGCATTTCGGCTTTCCGATCGCGGTCGATGCACAGGACGGTCGAAAGGCCTGGGTGGTGCCCGCGCGCGCGGATTCTGAACGCATGGCGATTGATGGTGGCCTGTTCGTCGCGCAGACAATCGATGGCGGGCAGTCATGGCGGGCCCTTCGCAACGGGCTGCCACAGGACAACGCCTACGACATCGTCCTGCGGCATGGTCTCGATGTATCGGGTGACTACCTCTGTTTCGGCAGTACGACCGGTAACGTCTATCTGTCGGAAGACGGCGGTGAATCCTGGCGATGCCTGGGTAACAACTTCCCGCCGGTATATTCGGTGCGATTTGGCTGAACGTCATGCCGACGGTTGAAATGACAGGGCATCTTTACCGGTTCTTCCCGGCACTTGAGGACCGGGTAATCAGAGTGGATGCCGATTCGGTCGCGGAAGTCTTGCGTGCGGTCAACCAACTGGCCCCCGGCTTTACCGATTACGTGCTCGACGAGCATGGCGCGCTGCGAAAGCATGTGAGTCTCAGTATCAATGACAGGATACTGGTTGACAGGAAGACACTCTCTGATCGGGTTCCGGACGACGGGACGGTCTATATCTTCCAGGCCTTGAGCGGAGGCTGAAAACAATAGGGGTCAGAGAACAATTTTTCGAATTTTAAGAAAAAACATCCAAGGGCAAGAAAGGATTCGGATGGGTGAATGCGTCCTTGTTTATAAGCAAAAACCGGGATCTGACCCCTGTTTTTCATTGATTCCCAGGAAACATACAATCCATGCCAAGTCCTGAGATAAAGATTCTGGTTTCACTGGCTACAGTTTCAATTGTGTATGCCTTTGTATGCCAGATCCGCATGACGCAAAAGGCCAGCCGGTTGGCGCGCTGGCTGGAGAAAGAGCGTCCTGAACTCTGGTCGGACTTGAATTGCGTTGCAAGAAACTGGCAGGGTGGCCATCCTGGCCTGAAGGTACTTATGCGCAGGAACGTTATCGATCTTCCCGGGTTTAAGCGCGAGTATGAGCAATTGCAGGCCATGGAGCGAAAGTTATTTTGGGGCATAGGTGCAGGTACGGTGTGCATTGGCGCGGTCGTCGCCGGGGTTTTATTTCTGGGCTGGCATTGGTGAGAGGGGCGCACGTTTGTTACAGCGCCTGTACTGAGAGTCATCCTGCTCTGATGGCTAGAGGGGTCGCTTTAATACCGTGCTGTCGGTGCGCCATGCCCATTTGATGCCATGATGGAACGTCGTTGTTACTTTCTCGCGGGAGATGTCCTGTCCAATGCCGTCATGGGCGCCGCCGCCGCATGGCTGGCCGCTGCACTTGTCGATCTGTCCTGGTCCATGTCGGTGGGCATGTTCGCCGGCATGCTGGCAGGCATGGGAACGGGACTGTTGCTGATACCGGTCTTCGTGGGGCTGTTTGGTGCAATGGAGGTTATGTTACCCGTCATGCTGACGGCGATGCTCTCCGGCATGGTGTTCGGGATGGTGTGCGCCATGCAGACGCCGGCGTTACCGGTGTTGCTAATCGGAGGCGGAACAATCGGTATCCTGGTGCTGTTACTGACCTATGCCGTTAACGCCGTCCTGCACGGCAAGGCGTCATGATGGATAGCTCGACGCGGAAAAAGTGGGACTTCTCCGCCGTTTTCTATGATCTGATGGCCTGGGGCCCCGAGCGGCGCTGGGCACCGCGCAAGCGGGAGCTTTTTTCCAGTATGCACGGCAAGGTGCTGTTTGTTGCCGTGGGTACCGGGCAGGACATCCCGTTCTTCCCGCCCGGGCGGGACATCACCGGTATCGATATCAGCCCGCGCATGCTGGCGAAGGCCCGCGAGCGTGCGGCACGCTATTCCGGTTCACTGGAGCTGCGGGAAATGGACATCCACGCGCTCGAATTCGCCGACCAGAGTTTCGACCAGGTTGTGACCTCCTGCACCTTCTGCTCGGTGCCGGACCCCGTCGCGGGACTTGTCGCACTGCGCCGGGTGCTGAAGCCGGGCGGTGAGTTGTCAATGTTCGAGCATACCGGCAGCCGGGTGTTCCCGTTCAACCTGATGCTGGATGTCATGACGCCGATCTGGAAGCCGATCGGCCCTGAGATGAACCGCGATACGGTGACGAACGTGAAAAAGGCCGGCTTCGAAATCCGGCAGGTCGACAATGTCTATCTCGATGTCGTGAAGATCATAATCGCCACCTCGCCCGAATAGAAAACAGGGTCAACTGCCTGATAGCAAGGTTGTTGGCCGAATGAATTCGGCCCTACTCAATCAAACCTGTGGTGTCGAATTCATTCGACCAGCGGTGTTTCATCCGGGCAGGCGTGCTGCGGTGATATCCGTGAACAAAGGATGACAACCGCGGGTAACCGTGGTGATGCAATAGACTGAATACCGGCCTTCGCCGGCAACATGAATAAATCCGCGCGTACTTAAGGCATAACAATATGAGCGGAAAGTATGTACTCTGACGGGAATGGCACTTAACTTAAGCAGCTTCATCAATATATAAAAGTACAATTGGCCACGGAAGCACACGGAAGAACACGGAAAAATAAATATCTTGCCGGAAACGGTTCCGTGTTCTTCCGTGTGTTTCCGTGGCAAGATTCTTAAGTAAGTGCCATTCTACTCTGACAGCGTTTATCACTTATCTTCTGGATTTGCATGCCCCGGCGGGAGGGACGGCTCATGATGCAGCTTGAGAAAAAATTCATTCAGGCGCTGCATGCCCTGCGACATCACCGCCTGTATGCCTCGCATAGACCCATCCACGAGGTCTATCAGTCGTCGACGATCAACGCCCTGCTGGAGGGGGTCTACGACGGCGAGATGACCTACGGTCAGCTCAGACGGCATGGGGACTTCGGTATCGGAACCTTCAATGCCCTCGATGGAGAGATGATCGGCTTTGACGGTCGCTTCTGGCAGATCACGGGGGACGGGCGCGCTCATCCCGTACCGGACGACTATCGAACACCGTTTGCCACGGTGCTGTTTTTCAATCCGCGCATTCAACAAACGCTTGAGGGTCCACTCGATTATGCCGGCCTGTGTTCATTACTGGACGGCGAACTCGCAAGTGCCAACCTGTTTTACGCAATCCGCGTTGATGGTCGGTTCCGCCACGTTCGCACCCGCAGCGTTCCCCGGCAATCGAAACCGTATCCACCACTCACCGCTGTCACGGAAGACCAGCCGTACTTCGATCTGCATGAGGTATCCGGGACGCTGGCGGGGTTCCGGTTTCCGGCGTTTGCGGAGGGCATGAACGTGCCCGGTTACCACCTGCATTTCCTGAGTGAGGACCGCCGGGCTGGCGGGCATGTGCTGGCGCTCGAACTCGAACGCGGCCAGCTCGCCATCGACGATACCTCGAATTTTCACATCGAACTGCCGGGCGACGGGGCTTTTCTCGCGGCCGAACTTGGCGGGGACCGGGTTGAAGAGGTCAAGAAGGTCGAGAAATAACAAAGAAGAACAGGGAGCAGGCCCCGGTTTTACCTACTGTCAGCTGAAACCAGGATCCGGGCGTTTTTGTTCTGTTCGTTGGCCAGACCGGCTCAACGCTTCAGATTTTTCAGTCGCTTGTTGCCGGGTTTTTCGGGGTGCTTTTCAAAGAACCAGTTATCGAGCGCCTGCTGCTTTTCGACTTCGTGCTGTTTCTCCGCGGATTCTTCGGCGCCACCACACAGCTCCAGGGTGATGGCAAGCGCGCGCTGCCTGCCAGGTCCGGTCTGTACCAGCAGTCCTTCTGCATCGAGGCGATCAACCATCTGTTCTGACAATGTCTCGCAGTCCAGGTCGATGCCATCGGCAAACGTGCCCTGACTGATGACTGCAAGTGCCATGGCAATCCACTCCGCTGCACGTATTCTTCTCATAACTGCTCGACCCGTTGCAGCCTGAACGTCGTGGATTCCACCGCTGTGCCATCCTGGTACATCACCCACTCTTCCTCAATGGTGTCTTTGTCAATAAATCGTAGTGTCAGTGCATGCATGTGTGCATCCTTTGAGGGGTCGATACCGACGCTGTCTGTATAGCCGAGAGGGCCGCGGCAATCATTCGAATCAAAACGTTCATGTTCGCACCTTCGTATTCATCAATTGCCTGGTCACTCCACGATCAATGGAGTCTGGTCCCGTTGCGACGCATCTCCAACTATAGCCAGTAAATGTGTGGATAGCGCCAGTGTCTGCTTCACAAGGACTCTCCCAGGTGTTCGAGCAGCCGGTCGAGAAATTCGGCCTGCCCGCGGTTGATCTTCTCACGCGCCTCCGCGAGTGAAAACCAGCCGCCGGCATCGATCTCCGGGTACTCCCGGATAGTGCCGGAATGGCGCGGCCACTCCAGGGTGAAGGTGTTGCTGCGGACCCGGTTCGCGTCGAGGTCGCCTTCCAGTGCCCAGGCGTGGACAATCTTGCCGCTCGGCTGCTGCCGCGTGCCGAGTTCGTGGAATTCCCCGTCGACCTCGAAACCGGTTTCTTCGCAAAATTCCCGCCGGGCGGTTTCCAGTCCCGACTCGTCATCTTCCGGCAACCCCTTGGGTATCGACCATGCCCCGGCATCCTTTCCCGCCCAGAACGGTCCCCCGGGATGCACCAGCATCACCTGTAAATGACCGGCGCTGCGCCGGAACAGCAGGATTCCATAACTGTGCACGTTCATGCGCGGCACCGGACGGGATAGCGACGAGTGGCAGGTAGATCAGCGGGTGAAAGCAAGGGGTTCACGAGGGCAGTCAGCCCGTGTCCGAACGTTGAGTGTATGCCACCACTCCGGCTGCCCGGCCAGTTCGGTGACGGCCAGCAATGCGAAGTACAGGAAGCCGGCAGCGCATTCGCCAGGCGCCGGGGAAACGGCGGGGATTGAATAATCAACGGGTTCAGACACTCAGGACTCAAGGGTGTCAGCGTCCATTGGGTCTTCAGTCCCGCTTCATCGCCAGAGTCAGGCCGTCGGCGGGCAGCGCAGTGGCGATACACAAGCCGCTGTAGCCGGTGTACACGCCTATTTCCAGTGCCTTGCGTGCGCCCATCAGTTTTACCAGCAGCGTCATCAGCTGCCCCTGTTCGGGGGCGCTTTGCATCCTTGCCATTTCGTCCCGGGCGGTTTCCTGTCGCAGCCGTTGTCGCAGCGGGTCGTCCCGCAATGAGACGCTCAGCAGGTAACGATACAGCGTATCGGACAATGTGAAAGTCTTGTTGGACATGGCGGTGCCCAGACTAGGTTAAAAGGTGCCGGAAATAAAGGGGCCGGACAGGATCAAGGGGACAGCCGTGGATTCGCTTGCATGCGGTGACCCATCGGCTATGACTTTATTGAAGCGTTTTTTTCGCTACACTGGCGGCAGACATATCCGCGCGGAGGCAAGATCAATGCAGTATCGCAAACTGGGCAACACCGATATCGAGGTCAGCGTGATCTGCCTGGGTAGCATGACCTGGGGGGAGCAGAACACCCGGGCCGAGGCCTTCGATCAGATGGACTACGCGTTCGCACAGGGGGTGAATTTTTTCGATACCGCGGAGCTGTACCCGATTCCGCCGTGTTCGGAAACTTACGGGAAGACCGAGGAGATCATCGGCGAGTGGCTGAAGAGAAGCGGCAACCGCGAACGGGTCGTCCTCGCCAGCAAGATCGCGGGCCCCGGGGTGGGCTGGATCGACCATATCCGCGAGGGCCGGACGCGTTTCAACCGGGATCACCTGCAGGCGGCGCTGGATGGCAGCCTGCGGCGCCTGCAGGTCGACTGCATCGACCTGTATCAGCTGCACTGGCCGGAGCGAAACACGAATTTCTTCGGCAAACTGGGATTCGAACCCGGGGACGAGGACGCGTTGACCCCCGTTGCCGAGACGTTGACGGTGCTGCAGGAATTCGTGCAGGCCGGCAAGATCCGCCACATCGGTCTTTCCAACGAGACACCCTGGGGCATCATGCGTTTCCTGCAGGTCGCCGAACAACGGGACCTGCCACGTGTGGTCACGGTGCAGAACCCCTATAGCCTGCTGAACCGCTCCTATGAAGTCGGTGCCGCCGAGGTGTCGTGGCGCGAACGTTGCGGCCTGCTGGCCTATTCGCCGCTGGGCTTCGGTGTGCTGTCCGGCAAATACCTGAACGGTGCCCGCCCGCGGGGGGCGCGACTGACCCTGTTCCCGGACTACACGCGCTACAGTAGTCCGGTTGCCGGGAAGGCGACCACGGCTTACGCCGAACTGGCGCGCAACCACGGCCTCGACTGCGCGCAGATGGCGCTGGCCTTTGCGAACAGCCGGCCGTTTCTCACCAGTAGCATCATCGGGGCAACGACCATGGAGCAGTTGCGCAGCAACATCGCCAGCAGCGATCTGGAATTGTCCGCCGGGGTACTGGAGGGGATACAGGCCATTCACGAGGCGCACCCCAATCCCAGCCCCTGAACAAACCCGATATTCCGTGTGGCCTGAATACTTGACTAAATTAGTCAGGAATTATAATATTAGAACACGTTAAATAACTGATATAGGAGGTTGTCATGCGTAATCTGATTCCTGACTTCCCCGTGGACGGTGTCGTTACTGTGAACAGGGTGATTCTCAAGGACGAGTATACGGTCGACGACCTTCAGGAGCGTGTCGCCATGTTGTGCGAGAACGTCAAGACCTACCACTCCGACACCGGTTTCGTGGGAGGCTTCGTCGTCCTGAACAGCGGCGACATTTCGAATGAAGGCTCGACCATCGGCCAGACGGTCACCAGTCCGCTGAAGGACCGCGAGGCGCTGATCGTAACGTTCTGGCGTTCGTTCGAGGACCACGAGCGTTCACATCGCAGCGAGAGCTTCCAGCCGTTGTTCCGTGAGGTTCTGGCCTTGTGCGAGAACGGCAATGAGGAAATTGCCTACGAGATGCTCTGGTCGGGCAAGGCCTACAGCCCGGACGAGGCACAGCGCGCCCGCGAGGCGAAGGAAAAGTACGCTGCGTGAGTGTGATATGAAGACAGGGGCGGATACAATCTTCAGTTGTAGCCGCCCCGTTTCCTGCATTATCAAGCAATCAATAGTAAGCAATGGGAGTGCCAACATGCACAGTGTCCTGATCTCCAGAGATGCGGCCGACTGTTACCCGCGTCTGGCGCCTGTACTCGTCGTGTCGTGAGCAACCGTGTCGAAATACATTTTTGCACCGGGTGCCGCTGGCTGCCCCGTGCAACGTGGATGGCCCAGGAGCTGTTAATGAGCTTCGATGAGGAACTCGGCGAGTTGACGCTTCGTCCGGGGAGCGGCGGCGTCTTCGACGTGTTTGCCAATGGCAAGCTGATCTGGTCCCGGAAAGCGGCAGGACGTTTTCCGGAAATCACCGAACTGAAACAGCGGGTCCGGGATGTCATCGCGCCCGAAAAAGACCTGGGTCACACGGATAAGGACCGCAACGATAAAAGGGGCCAGTAGGCTTCCTTTTCAAGTTCCGCAAAACGTTTGTTGTACGACTTCATGCGGTTCGGGTGGCAGCAGGTAGGCATCCTTTCCCGGCTGTCGCTGCCAGGGATTTTGCAGCACCGCGTGCAGCTCATGGAACACCGAAAAATCACCCTGATCCTCCGCCGCGCGGATGGCGGCCTCGATGCGGTGGTTCCTGGGGATATACACGGGGTTGATCGTCTGCATGCGTGCCTGGCGCGAGGCATCGACACTGTCTTCCTGGCGCAGGCGTGCGCGCCATTGTCTTAACCAGTGATCAAGCGATGCCGGGTCGCTGAACAGGGTCCGCAGGTTCCCGTCCTGACCGGACGAGTCGGTCGCGAGCGCCGATAGATAATAGAACGTGAGGGTGAAGTCCGCGCTGTTGGCGTTCATGATATCGAACAGGTCGTTGATCAGCGCCTTGTCCTCGTCATGGCCGGTCTGCAGACCGGTCTTCGCGCGCATACCGTCCAGCCAGTGACGTTCGTAGCGCCCGGCATAGGCTTCCAGTGCTGCCTTGGCGGCCTCGACGGCGGCCTCGGGAGTATCTGCCAGCAAGGGCAGGAGTGTTTCCGCCAGACGCGTCAGGTTCCAAAGTCCGATATTCGGCTGGTTGCTGTAGGCATAGCGCCCGTGGCGGTCGATCGAGCTGTATACCTGATCATGGGCATAGTGGTCCATGAACGCGCAGGGCCCATAGTCGATGGTTTCACCGGCAATCGACATGTTGTCGGTATTCATCACGCCGTGGATAAACCCGATCTGCAACCACTGCGCGATCAACCCGGCCTGTCGCCGGATAACTGCTTCGAGCAAGGCAAGGTAGGGATTCGCTGCATCACGGCATTCGGGATAATGCTGATCGATGACGTAATCGGCGAGCCGGGTGACGGCGGCCAGATCGCTTCTCGAAGAGAAATACTCGAAAGTGCCGACGCGCACGAAACTCCTGGCGGTGCGGGTAATGACGCCGCCGGGCAGCAGTTCCTGCCTCGCGACCTGTTCACCCGTCGTCACCGCTGCCAGTGCACGTGTGGTTGGCACCCCGAGTTTTGCCATGGCCTCGCTGACCAGGTATTCACGCAGTACCGGCCCCAGTGCGGCACGCCCGTCACCGCCGCGCGAAAAGGCCGTGCGGCCTGAACCTTTCAAATGGATGTCATGCTGAGCACCGTCCGGTGCCATAACCTGGCATAGCAGAAGGGCGCGGCCATCGCCCAGTTGCGGGACGAAGTTTCCGAACTGATGACCGGCATAGGCCATGGCAAGGGGCTCGGCACCCTCGGGGACACGATTACCGGCGAAGATGGCGGCGCTCTCCGCTGAGCTCAGCGCCGTGTCCGACAGCCCGAGGGCATCGCTCAACGCATGATTGAAAATAATCAGTGCCGGATTCGCCGCGGGCGCGGGTGCGGACCTGACGTAAAAGTCTGCGCCCAGGTTAACGTAGGTGTTGTTGAAGGGTATCGGTTTCAATGGTTTCTGATGACTGGCTTGTATGTATCGGTATCAACAAAATGTGACACGGGCGCTTCGTCAAACGTTCAATTCTTTCACCATCGATGGGGTCAGGCACGATTGATTGATAAAATGGTCTCTCATTAAACTATCCATAAAGCCATGCTTGATTCCTGACGGTGCCCGGTGAACTGGCTATATCAGGGAGGGACCCTATACTGATTGCGACGTGACGGACATCCGCGGGTCAGTGTCTATCGAGCAGTACCTGCCAGCCTTCTATACTACCCGCATGTTCAGGCTGGAAATACAGGACAAATAGTGGCATTACACAAATACGCTAAAGGGGCTGGTCCCTTTTCTTCCTTTTCCGGGAGTTGACCGATGAGCAATCCATTCACCAACGTCGAACTGGAGTGTGCGGCCGGCCAGCCGTGCAGTGCGATCGAGTTGCTGATCGAGCCACAGGTGACTGACCTCGGTGGTTTTTCGGTGCGCCGTGCCTTGCCCGTTGCGCAACGCCGCATGGTCGGACCGTGGATCTTCTTCGATCAGATGGGGCCGGCGGATTTCCCGGCCGGGCAGGGCATCGACGTGCGCCCGCATCCGCATGTGAACCTGGCGACGGTGACCTACCTGTTCGAGGGCGAGATCCTGCACCGCGATTCGCTCGGCAGCCTGCAGGCGATCCGTCCCGGCGATATCAACCTGATGGTGGCGGGCCGGGGCATCGTGCATTCGGAGCGCGAGCGCGAAGCGGTGCGTGCCGTGCCGCACCGCCAGCACGGCCTGCAACTCTGGCTGGCATTGCCGGAGGCGGACGAGGAAATCGAGCCGGCGTTTTATCACTATCCCTCCGGGGAGATACCCGCCGTGACGGTTGACGGGGTCGACGTACGCGTGCTCATCGGAACGGCCTTTGGTGTTACCTCGCCGGTGAAAACCTTTGCCGATACCCTGTACGTCGAGGCGCACCTGCAGGCCGGCCAGTCCATCGCGTTGCCAAACGCGGAGGAGTGTGCGGTGTATGTGGTGCAGGGCAGTATCACGGCAGCGGGCACGGTCGTCCCGGAGCATGCCATGGCGGTGTTCGCTGCAAGCAAGGGCATTGCGCTGGAAGCAGCGACCACCACGCGCCTCGCGATCATCGGCGGGGCGCGTATGGGCGAGCGTCACATTTACTGGAACTTCGTCTCCAGCCGCAAGGCACGCATCGAGCAGGCGTGCCGGGACTGGCAGGACGGGCGCTTCCCTAAAGTACCCGGGGATACCGTGGAATTCATTCCGCTGCCCTGAAAAAGATAGTGTATAAAGGGGCCGGATTGCGGTTTTATCCGAGTACAGTACCTCCGCCCGTTCTGTTTGTGAGTACTATGTGAGTGCGAAAATCAATCAACGTGATCTATCCCTTTCCAACAAGGAGTAAAAATGAAACTTGAATCCCTGGCCCTGCATTGTGGCTATGAGTCCGAGGCGACCACAAAGGCGGCTGCCGTACCCATCTACCAAACGACCTCCTATACCTTCGATAACACCCGGCACGGTGCCGATCTGTTTGACCTGAAGGTCAAGGGAAACATCTATACACGGATCATGAATCCGACCAACGATGTGCTCGAGCAGCGTCTGGCCGCGATGGAAGGCGGGATCGCCGGGCTGGCGGTGGCCTCGGGGATGGCGGCGATCACCTATGCTATACAGTGCATTTGTAATGTTGGTTCCAACATTGTCAGCACCAGCCAGTTATACGGTGGCAGCTACAATCTGTTTGCGCACACCCTGCCAAAACAGGGCATTGAAGTCCGCATGGTTTCGGCAGACGACTTTGACGGCTTCGAACAGGCCATTGACGAAAACACCCGGGCGATCTTTTGCGAGTCGATCGGTAATCCCGCGGGCAATATCGTTGATATCGCCCGGCTGGCGGAAATAGCCGCGCGGCACGGTATTCCCTTGATGGTCGACAATACGGTTGCAACGCCGTATCTGTGCCGGCCGATCGAGCTGGGCGCGCATATCGTGATTCATTCCCTGACAAAATATATCGGTGGCCACGGTAATTCGATCGGCGGCATGATTATCGATTCCGGCACCTTCGACTGGGTAGCCAACAGGGAACGGTTTCCCATGCTGAACGAACCCGATCCTTCCTATCATGGCGTTGTCTATACCGAGGCGCTCGGACCGGCGGCCTATATCGGGCGTTGCCGGGTGGTGCCGCTGCGAAACACAGGTGCCGCACTCTCGCCGATGAATGCCTTTCTTTTCCTGCAGGGCCTGGAGACGTTGGGGATCCGCATGGAGCGGCATTGTGAAAATGCCGAAAAGCTTGCCGGCTATCTCAGTAGCCACGACAAGATCAACTGGGTTAACTATGCAGCGTTGCCAGACAGCCCTTTTTACCCGATGTGCCAGAAAATAACCGCTGGCAAGGCTTCGGGAATTCTGAGCTTTGGCATCAAGGGCGGCAGCGAGGCGGGCGGGCAGTTTATTGATGCCCTGCAGATGATCTTGCGTCTGGTGAATATCGGCGATGCCAAGTCACTGGCCTGTCATCCAGCTTCGACCACTCACCGGCAACTGAACGAGACCGAGCTGAAGACCGCCGGTGTCAGTGCGGACCTGGTGCGGATATCGGTAGGCATCGAGCATATCGATGACATTATTGGCGATGTGAGTCAGGCACTCGATCAGGTCGGCTAGGCGGACTGCCGGGGTTTGCCCGAAAACAGGGGTCACATCCCGGGGCTCACTGGAATAAAGAGGTCAGTGCGCACCCTGACCTTTATTCGCATGGCTCATTAGAGTGTTGTTAATGTACGCGTGCGGGAGTGAAAGAACATGACTTCCAAGACACCACTCGTCTACCGCAACATGGTGGTTCCCTTCGTGTTGTTGATCCTGTGCTTTGCCGCCTGGGGTGTTGCCGCCAACATGACCGACCCTCTGGTCAAGGTGTTCAGCAAAATATTTACCATGAGTACGCTGCAGTCGGCGCTTGTCCAGTTCTGCTACTACGGTGCGTATTTTTGTCTGGCTTTGCCGGCGGCGTTCATCAACCGCCGCTATTCCTACAAGACCGGTGTGTTGACCGGACTCGGTCTTGCGGCATCGGGCGCATTCCTGTTCTATCCGGCGAGTCTCGCCATGACCTACGGCTTCTTTCTGCTGGCCCTGTTCGTGCTCGCGGCTGGCCTGTCGATCCTGGAGACGTCGGCAAACCCGTTCGTCATCGCCATGGGGCCGGATAGCAACGCGACCCGTCGGCTAAACCTGGCACAGGCCTTTAATCCGGTCGGGACCAATATCGGGGTGCTGCTGGCCGCAACACTGATCCTGCCAAACTTGCATGTGGCAACGGGCACAGAGCGCGCGGCGATGACGAACGAGGCGCTGCGCGCCATCCAGTCAGGGGAACTGGCCGCTGTCATGACCCCATATGTCAGCATGGCCTTCGTCCTGGTGCTGATCTGGGTGGGCATCGCGCTGACCCGGATGCCCACCGCGCGTGAAATAGCCGAGCACGGTCACGTCGACGTCAATTTCGGTGCAACACTGCGGCGGTTGCTGCAAAACCGGCACTACAGGTTCGGTGTCGTTGCGCAGTTCTTCAATGTGGCAGCGCAGACCTGCACCTGGACCTTCACGATTCAGTATGTGCAGGACGCTGTCGGCGGGGACGAGGCCAATGCCGGCCAGTATTTGCAATACAGCCTGCTTGTCTTCCTGGTCTCGCGTTTCGTCATGACCTGGGCCATGGGATACGTGCGCGCCGCCCGGTTGCTCATGGCCATGGCACTTGTCGGCATCGCGTTGTGTAGCTATGCAATCTTTCACTCCGATATCACCGGCGTCTGGGCAATCGTCATGATATCGGCCTGTCTCTCGCTGATGTTTCCGACCATCTATGGAGTTGCGCTCCACGGTCTGGCACAAGATACGAAATTCGGGGCGGCCGGTCTGGTGATGGCGATACTCGGCGGCGCACTGATGCCGCTGGTGCAGGGTGCTCTGATCGACCGGTTCGGCGCCGCGACCTCCTATATCACGCCCGCGGCCTGTTTCCTGGTCGTCGCCGCCTACGGCTGGTTCGATCTGGCATCGGAGACGCGAAAGGGTGTCGTGCATCCATAGCACCGATCCGGAACCGGCCCGGATCCCGAATTTTTCTATGGCTGCATCTCTCGAATCTGCTCATGCCGGAAACAGTGCGTCACATGGTCGTTAACGAGTCCCGCCGCCTGCATGTAGGCGTAACAGATCGTGGAACCCGTGAACTTGAAGCCGCGCGCCTTGAGCGCCTTGCTCATGGCATCCGACTGATCGGTGCGGGCAGGCAACTGTTTCAGGCTGCGCCAGCGGTTGTTCCGGGTGTGTCCATCGACGAACTGCCAGATGAAGGCATCGAATGAACCCTGCTGCGTCTGTAGCTCCAGGAACAGGCGTGCATTGTTGATGGTGGCTTCAATCTTCAGGCGATTACGGATGATGCCAGGATCGCCCAGCAGTGAGTCAATCTTGCGCCGGGTGTAACGCGCGATTCGTTCAGGGTCGAAATTGTCGAAGGCCTTGCGAAAGCGCTCGCGCTTGTTCAGGACCGTCGACCAGCTCAGGCCAGCCTGAAAGGCATCCAGTACCAGGTACTCGAAATGCTTGCGATCATCATGAACCGGGACGCCCCACTCGGTGTCGTGGTACTCGACCATTAGCGGGTTCGACTCGATCCTGCCAGGCCATTGGCAGCGCGGGAGGGTGGGGTCGGGCGACATGGGTGGATTATAGATAAAACAGCTTGGTCGGTACGCGGTGTTTTCAATCGAACATGAGGCCATGATTTTTCCAGGGGCGGCGACAGATAACAGCGTATACCTTGCCGTACTTCCGCTACACTCCGGGTAGGGTGCGGGTGTAGCGTGACAGGGCGGCGCCCTTTACATGCGAATGATTCTTATTTACACTTCAGCCTTCCTGATAAGCCACGGGGAGCTAACATGAAGTGTAGAGAGATAGTGATACGGGTGGCCGTTGACCTGTTAAAGTCACCGCGACGGTCTTCGACTGTTCCTGTCGCCGGGGAGAAAACCTGCACAGGGCAGTGTGCACGCTGTCCCAACAAGCAGAAAAATCAATCATAGTAACGGAGGATTTCAGAATGAGCGATACAGATACAAAGAAGGTCATTAAGCTTCTGAACAGAATAATGGAACTCGAACTGGCGGGTGTGGTTCGCTATACGCATTATTCCCTCATGATATTTGGCTATAACCGGATTCCCATTGTTGGCTGGATGAAGGGCAATGCCACGGAAGGGCTGGATCATGCCCATAGAGCGGGTGAGATGGTGACGCTGCTGGGTGGGCACCCGTCACTGAAAATCGGTGCCCTGCTCGAAACAGAAAAGCACGACATCGGCGATATTCTTCGGGAAAGTCTGGAGCATGAACAAACAGCGCTGGATGCCTATTATGAGTTGCTGAAAATTGCGGAACACGGGAAGATGGTGCTGCTGGAGGAATATGCCCGGGAGATGATCGTGGCTGAGGAGATGCATCTTGACGAGGTCAATAAAATGTTGAGAAATCCCGGAGATGTGAAGGCATTCAAGCCCTGAGCAGGGAACAGACCTCAACGGGCCGGCGGAGCAGGCCACGACTCAGCCGCCGGGCGCGGTCTGCGCCTTCGCGGATGTTTTCGTACAGCCCGGCGTGTGCTCTGGGCGGATACAGACAATCAACGCCTGAGCATGCGCCTGCCCGGGCGCTGCCTGCCAACAGGCTCAAACGCTGACCAGACCAGCAGATATACCTGCCATGTCTGGCTCTTGCGCTTGTCCTGGTCATCTTTACCTTCGTGGCGCTCAGGAATGAAAAGAAACACATCGCAGTGATCCGGCGACTCGCTGAAATACAGGATCAAGCTTCCTGACGACTTGTTTTGGTGTTTTGCAGTCAGCCTCGTGTACAGTTCACTTCCTCATGGTTGACGTTCGCCTTCAATACGATGAAAAAACTGCTTTTCCTGGTTGTTGCCGTTGTCATTGCCTATGGTTTTGTTCGTGAACAGGGCCTCTCGATACCGGCACTTTCCCAATGGTCCCGGGGTTCTGACAGTGCACTCCAGGCGGCATTCAAAAACAGGCAAAGCGACCTGCAAGTTCAGGGTGAAGGTGTCGTGACAAGGATTTTGCCTGATGATAATGATGGATCGAGGCACCAGCGATTTATTCTCAGACTCGGCACAGGCCAGACACTGCTGATTGCGCATAATATCGACCTGGCTCCCAGGGTAAGCGGGCTGGACAGTGGCGACGCGGTCGCGTTTTATGGTGAATATGAATGGAATTCGAAAGGCGGTGTGATCCACTGGACACACCATGATCCGGATAATCGACATGTGGGTGGCTGGCTAAAACATCGTGGCCGTACGTATCAGTAGCCATCCAGGGAAGCTCTGATTTTCCGTCAGGACGGCCTTCGCCGGCTTGACGCTACAGTAATTCATCGGGGGTTCCTTAATAACAAAGGAAAATATACTTGCTTTCTCCGTCCATACTTTCCTGACACGCTGTCGTGCCTGTCACCGATATCCGGTTTTGGTGATGGTGGTCAGGACGATATCCTGAGAAGATGCGTGACGGAATTAACAAGGTGCAGTTTGCGGTATGCTGACTAACGAATTCATCGATTTGCTGAAAGCAATCATTCGACAGCCCAGTGTCGTTGGCGCAGAGCATTCGTTCTTCCGGGTGTTGCAACGCGAACTCGAGGAACGGGGTGCGCGCGTGACCTGGTACGAGGGGTTGCTGGTTGCCCAGGGCAGCAAACCGTTCAGCACCATGTTTTCTGCGCACATCGATCGTCATGGTCTTATTTGTACCGGTCCGGAAGAATTTCAGTTTGCTGCCTTTATCTCCGCCAACAGGACCGATTTGCTGAACAATTCAGTGTCTGAAGAATTGATGACGAAAGTCACGGAGCGCTTCAAATCCGAGCCGGTGTTTGCCTATGAGCCCTGGTCCGGCGTGTACCGGGGAAACGGCGTCATCAGAAATTCCTTTGTGTGTGAATACAGGAATAACCTGATATTCGAGATCGATGGACTCGACGATGTGGTGGCAGGTACGCCCATCGCCTTTAAAGACAAGCTCACAATCAATAATGACCGGCTGCAGGGCCAGCTGGACAATGTGCTCAGCGCCGCTGTGCTGGTGCATTTGTTCAGCCTCGGCTTCGAGGGCACCGCCTTTTTTACGGCCCAGGAAGAAGCGGGGAAAAGCTGGCGCTATTTACTGGAGTGGTTTCGCCGTTTTGGCGGGTCAACCAACAGGCTGTTTGTGGTGGATACCAGCCCTTTTCCTGATATTGAGTCGGCAAATCAGCAGCTGCTTGTGCTGAGGGAGAAAGATGCCAATGCGGCCTTCAATAACAAGGCCACGCAGCTCATTGAGGACCTGTGCCGACAACAGCAGATCAGCTATCTGTTCAAGGACAGATATGTGGAGGCGGATAATAAACGCCTGCTGAGCCTGGGTGAAAAGCCCCATTCTTTGGGCAGCACGGAAATGGGCAGAATAATCGCCGCCTCGAATGGACTGGTTGACGGCACGACCATACAGATACCCACCACTGGATACCACACCATGGAGGAATCTGCGTCCCGGGAATCGGTCGATGCCTTTATCCGGCTGTTGACCACCTTGTCGCATGAATCTGGCTGACCCCGGGCCACCGGCTTTGGCGGGTGGAGTATTTACGGTGCTCTGATGGCATTAAGGCCAACAATATATAAATCGAGAATTGCGCTGTCTGATATCGACCGGGATTATTATGACACGCTGAGCTTGACGATTGCGCAACACCCCTCGGAAACACTGGAGCGGATGATGGTGCGTGTGCTGGCCTATTGCATTAATGCACAGGAACAGCTGGCGTTTACGAAGGGACTGTGCGCCGTGGACGAACCCGATATCTGGGTGCGCACACTGGATGATCAAATTACGTTATGGATCGATGTCGGGGAGCCGGCAGTCGAGAGAATAAAAAAGGCAACCCGACGCGCTGCGGACGTCAGGGTGTACTGCTTTAATTCCAGGGCGGATGTCTGGTGGGAGCAGGGGCGGGCAAGGTTCGGTCAGCTGGCGGCATCTGTCTATCAGTTTCAGTGGGACAACATACAGGCATTGGCGGCACTGGTGCAACGCACCATGGATCTTTCCGTTACCATTACCGGCGATTCTGCCTATGTGGCCGCTGATTCCGGGGAGTGTGAGCTGTCCTGGGTGCCGTTACAGGTATCGGCCGCAACAAACAATACGAAAAAGGGCCAGCGTACATAAATGCGAAATGGTCCAGACCCAGGGTAATTCCAGGAGGAAACCCGGTTGTCCATGCTAGCCTGTGCAGAGATCAAACGTTTCGTTCAGGACACACTTGGCTGTTCTTGCCCTGAAGACGTGTTTGACCACATCGACTACCAGCAAGAATGCGAGGGTATTGCGGGGAGAAAAATCTGCGTGGGTAACCGCTTGTTGATCTACATCATTTCGCTGGAGAATGACGCCCGCATCGAAGAAGTTATTCACACGGCGCTGCAGCAGGGTGTCGAAGAGCGTGAAAAAAGGCGGCTTAACCGCTTCCGGCTGGTGCTGGTGGCGCCCCGCCCGGAGGAACTGTGCAGCCGGGCTGAAGGCGCCTTCGACCGTTCAGGCTATCGAGATGACAAGACGCACCTGCATCTTGTCAGTGAAAGCGGGGTGGGTAATTTCTGAATGCCGATGGAACCTGATCTATTCCTGTTTCGTCATCCCGGCGACTGCCGGCGGGACGGGTAAACCAGAGCCTTCCTGGCAGCATTCAACGAGTCTGGTGCATGGCTTGTCCGGTTTACTCGCCGTTCACCGTGACGGTAAGCCTGCGTCGATGCCCTGCAGTGCGATGCTCCCACAGGTAAACGCCCTGCCAGGTACCCAGGTCGCATTGTCCCTTGCAAACCGGCAGGGTCAGGTCGGAACCGGAGAGGATGGTTCTGATGTGAGCCGGCATGTCGTCCGGGCCTTCGGCAGTGTGTTCAAAGACCGGATCACCGTCAGCGACCAGCCGCACCATGAAACGTTCCAGGTCGGTGCGCACATCGGGGTCGGCATTCTCGCACAAGACCAGCGAGGCGCTGGTATGTTGCAGAAAGACATGGCACAGGCCGGTGCGTATACCGGATAACTGTACCTGTTCCCGAATGGCGGCGGTAATGGATATTGTGCCACGTCCGCGTGTCTCGACTGTCAGCTTGTTCTGGAAGATCATGGTTACCACCCGTCAACAGAGCCAATCGCGATTATAACGATATCCATCCGCCTTAAGAGGGCGCCGATCAACACGATCATTCACATTGACATCGCACCCGTTGGCCGCTGCGTCCCTTCAGGGTCGCCGGACTTGATAAGGATGACGGGAATGACGCCCGTTGCGACGCGGGCAATGCCCAGGGTGTGATAGAGCTGCAACTGCTCACCGGGAAGCAGGCGGTAGTGAGTCCCTGGTTTATGGCTCATACCGGAATGAGGAGCAGGGAATAACGAGAGTGTCCACGGCTAGCTGAAGGTAACAGGTGCGGGTAGTCGTTCCGGTTAATGGCCGGTTGTACCCCGTGTGTCGGCGTGTCCACCCGGGCGTACGCATTTATCCATCAGCCCGGCAGGAACAACGCCTCCAGGGTGGTCTTGTACAACCGCAGCTGCTTGACGGTGATGTCCGCCTCGTTGAGCGACTTCGACAGGATAAACGCCCCCTCGAACACCGCCATGAAACCGTCTGCCAGTGCCACCGGATCGACCTCCCGACGCGGCGGGTAGCGCGCCATGATCTCCCGCAAGAGTTGCGTCACCTCGCGGCGTGAGAGGATAAATTCCTCGTTGATGATGGCACGGGTCTCATCATCGAACTGCTGCAGCTCGTAGACATAGGACGCCAGCAGGCAACCCGGGTACGGTTCGGTGAGGTGTTCGAAAAGTTCCTCGTACAATCCGACCAGGATCAACAGCTGCTGCAAGGGGTCGCTGCTGAGTTTTTTTGCGCGTGTCAGGTTTTCCCGAAAAAGAACCAGGCCATCGTCGGCGTATCGCCGGATGAGTGCGCGGGCCAGGTCGTTTTTGCTGCGGAAATGATGGAAGAATGCTCCCTTGGTGAGCCCCAGGCTCTTGATGAGTTGGTCCACCGACACACCGGCAAAGCCGTGATCCAGGATCATCGCCTGCGCGGCATCAAGGATGCGGTTACGTGTATCTTCACCTTTTTTGCCCATGTGGATTATATAAACATACTCATTGGTATGTGTAAACAGAAGAAATAGTTAAAAAATCCAGTATATGAGTATAACTTACTGTTTAAATACATAATATAATAACATACTAAATGGTATTGACAGACCCATGCTTCTGTTCTAGTCTAAAAAACATACCGAAAGGTATGTATACAGCCTGGCCACCACGGGCAGGGATTTTGAACACAGAAACATCGGGGGTGCATTATGTTTGAACTACTGGAACCTATTACCCTGGCCCTGATCCCGGGCTTCATGCTGCTGGATTTCATCATCCATCGACGACACTACGACAAGACCCGCCACTGGCGCTTGCGCGCCGCCCTGGTGAGTCTCGCAATCGTCCTGTTTTCCGGTGAGGTCGCATTGTTCTGGGGGAACCTCTTCGGCGAGGCGCATCTTCTCGACCTGAGCGGCCTGGGTGCCTGGGGCGTGGTCGTGGGGGTGCTTGTCTATGAGTTCTTCCACTACTGGTATCACCGTGCGGCGCACCAGTGGAACTGGCTGTGGCGCGCCAGCCATCAGTTGCATCACAGTGCCGAAAGTCTGGATGCCTTTGGTGCCAACTACCTGCATCCAATCGATGCAGTGCTGTTCACCACTATTGCCAGCCTGGTGTTTTTCCCGCTACTGGGTCTGAGCGTGGAAGCCGGTGTCATCGCCACGCTGTTCCTGACCTTCAATGCCATGTTCCAGCATGCGAACATTTCCACGCCCCACTGGCTGGGATATCTCATCCAGCGGCCGGAAAGCCACAACATCCATCATGGCCGCGGCATCCATCGCTACAACTATAGCGATCTGCCGCTGTGGGATGCGCTGTTTGGCACTTTCCGAAATCCTCGTAAACTGGACAGCGTCGAATGCGGCTTCTACAAGGGTGCCTCCAGCCGCCTGATCGACCTGTTGATCGGCCGCGACGTCTCGACGCCCGATACGCAGGGCCGGAGCAGACAGCCTGTGTCCGCCAGACAAGCGGCTTGATTGACGCGTGAGTCGCCGTTAATAATGCGGGGCGGAGTACATGACTCCGCCCCGCCGGTTGCGGCACCAGGTTGTTCCATGGGAATTTCAAAATGAGTGGCTGTTGTGATAACGAGTGTTCGATTGATATCCTTCGTGAACAGCAGCGAGGGACACTGCAAGCTGTTCTTGGCATCAACGCTGTCATGTTCCTGGTGATCGTCGTAGCGGCGTTGTATGGCAATTCAAGCGCACTGCTGGCCGACAGCTACGATAATCTCGGAGACGCCCTGACCTATGGGCTCAGCTTGTATGCCGTGTCACGGGGTGCTGCCGTCAAGGCCAGGGTCGCGCTGTTCAAGGGCGCGCTTATTTTTCTGGCTGCTTGCACCGTGATGGCCCAGCTGGTTTACAGGCTTGTTGTCCCGAGCATCCCGCTCTTCGAGGTAATGGGCGTATTCAGCCTTCTCGGTCTCGTGGCGAATTCCCTTTGCCTTTATCTGCTCTGGCGACATCGCCACGACGATGTGAATATGAGTTCAGTGTGGGAATGTTCGCGAAATGACATCGCCGTTAATGTTTCGGTTTTTGTGGCGGCTGGAGCGGTCTGGCTGACGGCATCAGGCTGGCCGGACAGTCTGGTCGCGCTGGGTCTTGTCTGGCTGCTGATGCGTTCTGCTTTTCGCGTGATTTCATCTGCCGTAGTGGAACTTCGTACCGCAGGCTGACACCGGGAATCATTACGCTTGCCTTGAGTTATTCACCCTCTGAAGGCCATTGCTCCAGCTGCGCGCGATGTGCGCCGAATTCAGCGGGTGGCAGGTATTGCAGGACTTCCTTGCCCTCTGCGTTGAGGATAAGATCCAGCCCCTTGTCCGGATAGAGCCAGTGTTGCTGCTGCTCGTCCGTCTGGATAACCCCGGCGGGCGTTCCGAACCGGGCCTGCACAATTTCTTCATCCAGGTTGTAGCTTGGCATGAAGCTGATCACCCTGACCGGTGCGCGGTAGGCAACCGGCAGGTCATCGGGATGCAGGTGGTACCTGCGTGTGCCGCCGTCCTGAAACGCGCGCTCGCGCAAGGATACGAGTACCTCGGGGTCGATATCCAGCATCAGGAACAACTTGCCCGTGACCGGTCCTGCCGAGTGGTGGCTGTAATAGGCCTCGACGGCACCGCTCTCGTGTGGTGCGGCAATGAGAGCCAGGTCCAGGTCATTGCCAAGCCGTTCGATGGCCCCGGCGAGCGTCGTCTGGCCGGGTGTAATGCCGAAAATCCGTGTGTGTCCGTCCGGTAGCCTTTCGATCTGCCAGGGCAGACCCGTGACCGGTTCGCTGTTGCGTTGATCCTCGCCAGGTCGTTCCTCGCTGTTGAAGAACAGCAGGCCGACAGTAACCAGCACCAGGATCAGCAGGGCGACAAAAACTTTCATAGGTGATTTTCCACTGGTGTTACCTGCTCATGTGCGAACGCTTCGCTGACCGGGCCTGGGCCGATCTGGACAAAACGGGAAAGTGCCTGCGGGTGACCCTCACAAGCAGGGTCATTGTAGCATCGGTCATGATGATACCCGTGACTTTGCTGCATGCAGCCTGTCAAGGGCAAAAGCCGTGTGGGCAACGCTGTTGATGCGACAGCTTTATAAAGCGGGTGGTACGTCTCTCAGGGGGGTTATTTACGCGCTTTGTCTGGCTATGTGGCGAGCGAAGTCTTCGAATTTTCTGGCGGGCATCGGGCGGGAGATATAAAAGCCCTGAACATGGTCACAGTGCATCTGCAGCAGCGTTTGCATATGTTCTCTCTGCTCAACGCCCTCTGCAATGACTTGCATGCCAAGACTGTGGGCCATATTGATAATGGCGGCAACGATAGCCGTGCCCTTGGTCTCTGTTTTCAGGTTCAGGATAAAGCTCTGGTCAATTTTAAGCTTGTCAAAGGGAAGCTTCATCAGGTAACTGAGCGACGAATAGCCGGTCCCGAAATCGTCCAGTGCCAGTTTCACGCCCATATTCTTGAAGCTGTCGAGTGTTTCAGTTGCCTGGTTCAGGTCTTGCAGGATGCTGGTTTCAGTCAGTTCGAGTTCCAGGTGCCGGGGATTCAGACCGCTGGTCTTGAGGGCATCTGCAATCATGGATTCGAGGTTGTGACCGTTGAAATGGACGGCAGATACGTTGATTGACATGGTGACGGGCGAGTTGAAAGTCGTGCGCCATTGTTGCGCCTGGCGACAGGCCTCGTTTATGACCCACTTGCTTATTTCCACAATCAGGCCATATTCCTCGGCAATGGGTATAAAAACAGCCGGTGATACCTTGCCCAGTTCGGGATCTTCCCAGCGCAACAATGCCTCGACACCTGAAATCTGGCCGGTTACGAGATTCACCTGTGGCTGGTAATGCAACTCCAGCGTATCGTTTTCCAGTGCGTGGCGCAGCCTGTTCTCGATTTTCAGTTTTTCGGCCGATTCCTCATTGAGCTTTTTCGAGTAAAACTGAAAGTTGTTCCGTCCGAGTTTTTTGGCGTGATACATCGCGATATCTGCATGCTTTAACAGTGCGCCGGCGGAGATGCCATCGTCCGGATACATGGAGATGCCGATACTGGTGCTGACATGCAGTTCCTGGCTCCTGATAATAAAGGGTTCCGAGAGCGACTTGAGGATTCGGCTGGCAACCTTTTGTGCGTCGATGCCGCCACGTGTGCGCGGCAACAGAATAATAAACTCATCCCCTGCCAGTCGCGCGAGTACCCTGGAGGCGGTTTTCTCACCGTCGTGGGAAATGATGTCAGTGCCCCGCAGTTGATTTGAAAGCCTGTCGGCGAACATTTCCAGCAGCGTGTCGCCGGACTGATGGCCAAGGGTGTCGTTGATACGTTTGAAATTGTCGATGTCCAGAAACAGCACGGCCATCCCCTGCAGGTCGCGTCGCGCCTCCGTTGCCGCCCTGTTGAGGTAGTCCATGAACATTAACCGGTTGGGGAGGCCGGTGAGGCTGTCATGGTAGGCCACGTAACGCACCTGTTCATGATGGTGATGCAGGTTCTCACCCATTTCCCGGAATGTCGTGGCCAATTCACCGATTTCGTCACCGGATTCTATGTCAATCGGCGTGAGGACGTTGCCACGGCCAATTTCTCTCGCAGCCAGTCTGAGTTTCTGGATGGGTTTGATCAGCAGGTTTCTGAAGATGCCAAACAGGAGTGTCGTGGCCAGCAGGATGGCAATAAGCGTAATCACGGTAATTGTCCATCCCAGACTGGCGCTTTTTGCCAGCAGTTCATCTTCATGGTGAGCAATAAAGGCATACACCCGGTCATGCAGCCGTATGCACTGGAAATCGCTGTTCTTGCCCTGATACTGTCCTGCTATGCTGGTAGTGCCATCGGCACGCTGTTTTGCCTTGTTGAACAGCACGGCGGGCAGCGTTTCTCCAATCATATCTGCGGAAGGGTGAAACAGGATGGTGCCGTTGTCATCGGTAAAAAACACATCACCGTACTCACCGGTTTTATTGTTTGTGGCCAGTGCCTCCAGAAAGCCGAGGTCAATCGTTAACATCAGGTAACCGTAGAGTTCTTTTTCTGCGGTGGTCCCCGTTTTTTTCTGCAGGTATAACGGTTTGCTGGTCAGCAATGCCGGCTGACCGTTGTCCGGGTTGCGGAAAAAGGTGGTGTAGGTGACGTCAGAGTTGTTGCCGGCGGCTATAAAATAGCTGCTGGATGACTCGTCGCTTGTTACGTTTGCCACTTTACCCAGTACCGACCTCAACTGCTCCCTGCCATCCCGTGTGAGGATGCGAATTTCATAGTATTCCGGATAGGCGAGCTGGTAATTGAACAGCAGCTTCATGACCTGTGTTTCCAGCGTAATGTCGTTGCCCGCTGGTGCAGGTTCATTGATGTACTGCTCGATCAGGGCGGTGCTTGCAAACAGGCTGGCATTGGCGCGAGCGGTGCGTAACTGTGTCTCGGTTTGTGACTCGATCTGCTCCAGCAGGGTGGCCATCTGGTACTGGGTGCGTTGATGGGCATCTTCCATCAGCAGGCTGTAGGCCATCCAGCCCAGTACCAGGATCGGTATGATAATCAGAGGTATCAGCAGCAGCAGAATTTTGGATTGAAGTTGCAAGACAGATCCATGACCAGTTTATTTAGCGCGCGTAAACAGTAGACACCGTCTACGTGAAGACATAGGGGATGACGGCAAAATCAGCGGAAACTTGATCTAAGCCGCTGATTAATCCGTTGTTATGGAATGGTCGGCAAACGTGCGTGGCGGGTTGAATGCCCGGGAGGGTCCGCAGGGTGAGTGAAGCGAACCCTGCAGACATATCAACCGCGTAGACCCTGGCCTTCGCCGGGTTGCCGGGGCACGGTGATGAGCGGGTGGCATGCGACACTATGTCGCAGCCAGGCTTAAGGTATCCTTAAGATTCCCCGGTTAAGATACTTTGCACACGTCATCATTAACCCCCTATTGACGTGTGTTGAGTTTCTTTTTCAGAAACTTCTCCAAGTGAAGGCGGCTGCCCCTAATCAGCCGCCTTTTTTGATTTTCATGCCGACGTTCGCTTGTATCCTGGCCACAGGACTTGTATGGAACGGCGTTACATTACCACTGTCGCGCGTGAGCGGCATTTTTCGCCGTGCGGACAGGCGCTGAGCATTTTTGGCCAATTGTCGGTCCATAACCCGGGTGCCTGGCTTCACTGCCGCCGGGGCCAGCAGGTTGTCCATGGACATAGCGTAAGGAGGTAAACGTCATGATATTCAGACAGCTGTTTGAACCAGAGTCTTCGACATACACCTATTTGCTGGGTGATACCGACAGCGGCAAGGCGGTACTGATCGATCCGGCCGTAGAGACGGCCGAGCGTGACCTGGGTATCGTCCGGTCCCTGGGCCTGGAACCGGCTTACACGCTCGAGACGCATGTCCATGCCGATCACCTCACCGGTGCGCTTATGCTGAAGCAACTGGCCGGTTCCCGGATTGCCGGCCCGGCGCTGGACCGTTTGCCGTGTACCGACGTGGGTGTTTGCGAGGGCACGCCGTTCAGGGTTGGCAGCATCACGCTGCATCCCCTGTTCACACCAGGACATACCTCGACGCATCACAGTTATCTGCTGCTGGAGGGTGATACGCAACGGGTATTTAGTGGCGATGCACTGCTGATCGATGGTTGCGGGCGTACCGATTTCCAGAGTGGTGATGCCACGACGCTGTACCGTTCCATTCATGACAAGCTGTTTACGCTGCCCGACGAGACGCTGGTCTACCCGGGTCATGACTACAGTGGCCGGCAAGTCTCCAGCATTGGCCAGGAAAAGACGCGCAATCCGCGGCTCGGTGGTGGCAAGTCGCAGCAGGCGTTCGTGGACATCATGAACGGGCTGGAGCTTGCCTACCCGAAGAAAATTGATTTTGCCGTGCCCGGCAACGAGCGCTGTGGCGAGTGCCCGCCAAATGTACCTCAGGCGCTGCGCAAATTGTGCGATGTGACCCGCCAGGGTTGATGGCTGTTCCAACGGAATCAGCGTGTCAGTGCGGAGTCCGATCAGGAGTTTTAGTTACCCGATATCTACCTATCTAATTGATTATATTAGCAAATAAATTGTTGACAATATATAAGAATATGGTAATATAACTAATAACTGTAGTATAGTTTGTAACAGGAGGTGTGCCATGTACATCGATAGTCTGACGTTAACTGCTTTTGTCGTGTTTGTGATCGCCATGGTGATGTTTGTGAAGAAATGCATCATCGAAGGCTGCGTCATTTCGGCAGACAACAAGGCAGTAATCAAGCGCGATGCCAAGCCTGGTGACGAGCTGTGAGTCTCGCCATCCAGACAATCAATCGCGCCGCTGCCGGAAGATTATCAGCTGAAGGCGCAGAAGCGCTGCTGGCGGTTGGCGGACAACTGATTGACGTCCGCTCGCCGGCAGATTTCAGACGGTACAGCCTTCCCGGCGCACTCAATCTCCCGGTGGATTCACTCTGCTACGAATATACGCGGCTGAACAACCGCTGCCCGGTTATTGTCACGGGTGCCAGTGAAGTGCGCTGTGTCCGCGCTGCACGACTGCTGGCCGGGAAGGGCTTCTCGAGTATCTACCATCTTGCGGAAAAACTTTACCAGTAGCGGCAGTCAGTGCATTCGTGCGTATTGAGACGTTCGAGCCCGCTTCGCTGACGCCTGGTATTGCCGGCTTTGCTATGAAGTCGCTGATTCAGCTGTTTACTCTGATTTAGATGATGGCAAATTCGCGGCCTCGTCTGTCGTCTGTTCCCCGTGCCGGCTAACCGGGCCGTCGTCGTCCATCAGGATCTGGTGCGCAGGGCCTTCCATGTCATCGAACTGGCCGGATCGCACGGCCCAGAGGAAGACCCACACAATGACGCCCACCAGAACCAGTGAGACAGGGATCAGCAGGTAGATGATTTCCATAAGGCGCTGTTATTTGCTCCGGGTAAGGCGCAGTGCATTCAGTACCACCAGCAGCGAGCTGGATGACATGCCGATGGCCGCCATCCACGGGGCGACATAGCCCAGTGCGGCGGCCGGCAGTGCAACCAGATTATATCCCACGGCCCAGGACAGGTTCTGCTTGATAATCCGCAGCGTCTTGCGGGCCAGCAGGATACCCCTGTTCAGTGCGCCCAGATGATTGGACAGCAACACCATGTCGGCACTGGCCTGGCTGATGCTGGCGGCGTGGCGCATGACGATGGACACGTCGGCAGCTGCCAGCACCGGCGCGTCATTGATACCGTCGCCGACCATCGCCACCACCGCACCCTGCTGTTGCAGCGATTGCACCCTGGACAGTTTGTCTGCCGGCGTCATGCCCCCGAACACCACTTCGATACCAGCCTCGCCGGCAAGTTGCTGCGCCGCTGCCGGGTGATCGCCACTCATCAGATACACCTGTTTGCCTGCGCGTTGCAGTGTCCTGACGACCTCGGGCGCTTCCTCTCTCATGGCGTCACGCAGCGTGAACACCGCGTGCAGCTGGTGCGAATCGGCCAGCAGGACGTGGCTACCGTAGCCGGCCTCGACCGGCAGTGGGTCAATGTCGGCATCTGTGTGTGCGGCAATAAATTCAGCATTGCCAATAAACCAAGGCTGCTCTTCAAGACGCGCGCTGATGCCGGCGCCCGGGAAATTCCTGAAGTCGCCGGCCACGAATGACGTGCTGCCGGCGGTTGTGACAATGGCCTTGCCGACGGGGTGTTCAGATTGCTGTTCGAGGGCGGCGGCGATACCGAGCACTGTCCTTTCATCGAGGTGGGACAGGCACACAATGCGGGTGATCACCGGTGTGCCCAGTGTCAGCGTGCCGGTCTTGTCAAAGATGACATGACTGCAGCGGGCCAGCGTCTCCAGGCTGTGGCTGCGCGTCGTCAGCAGACCATACCCGAGCAGGGTCCCGGTGGCGGCGCTGATTGCCGTGGGTGTCGCCAGTGACAACGCGCACGGGCAGGTCACCACCAGCACCGAAACGAGTATCGGTAACCAGCTGTCGGGGGCCTGTTGCCACCAGTAGACACCGACGACAGCGGCAACCACCAGTACCGCACCGACAAACCAGCTGGCGACACGGTCTGCGAGACGGGTGATGGCCGGTTTCTCGTTTTGTGCCTGCTCCAGCAGACGCACGATTTCCGCCAGTACGGTCTGCAGGCCGACCTGTTCAACGTGCAGGGTCAACGGGCTTTCAATATTGATGCTACCGCCGATGAGACGTGCGCCCGGGCTCTTGCTGACGGGGGTGCTTTCACCCGTCAGCAAGGCCTCGGTGACACTGGACTCACCGGCTGTTATGCAACCGTCGGCCGGTACGGTTTCCCCGGGGCGGATCAGCACGGTATCGCCGGCCTGCAACTCGGTGAGTGGTATGACCTCCTGCTGTTCGCCGTCCACGGTCGTGGTGATGCGGGTGGCCATGGCGGGCAGGGCGCGGCTAAGCTGTTCCAGGGTTTCCGCTCCACGCTTGCGCGCCATGAGTTCGAAATAACGGCTGCTCAGCAGAAAGAAGATAAACATCACCACCGAGTCATAATACACCTCGCCCTGACCGGTCCAGCTGGCATGCACGCTGCCGCCATAGGCGACCAGGATGCCGAGCGCGACCGGTACATCCATGCCGGCGCTGTGGTTGCGCAGGTCACGCCAGGCGCCACGAAAAAACGGCGCGCCCGAGTACAGCAACACGGGCGTGGTCAACAGCAGGCCGACCCAGCGGAAGAAGATTTTGAAACCGGCTTCCATGCCGGACCACCCGCCGGCGTACAGGGCAATGGATAACACCATGACCTGCATGCCGAGAACGCCGGCAATACCGATGCGGCGTAACTGGTTACGTCGCTCGCGTTCAAAGGCCTGTTGCTGTTGCTGCGGGTCGTAGGGGTGCGCGCTATAGCCGATAGTGTGGATCGCCTGCAGGATATCGCTGAGTTTTATCTGTGACTCATCCCAGCTGACACGTGCGCGGTGGGTGGCATAATTGACCTGTACATTCAGCACCCCCGGCAGTTGCGCCACATGCCGTTCATTGAGCCACACGCAGGCAGCACAGACGACGCCCTCCAGGATCAGTGCCGCTTCCCTGCGGTGTTCACCGCTGGACCGCACAAAGGTCTTCTGGATTTCGGGATGATCGTAGACCCGCGTTTGACGAATGAAATCCGGCAGCAAGGCCTGGCCGGTCGGCGAGGCCGCGGTGCGGTGCCTGTAGAAATCGGCGTTCCCCGAGGCGACAATGGCCTGTGCCACGGCCTGGCAGCCATAGCAGCACATGGGCTCGTCGTGACCATTGATGGCTACACTCAAATCCAGAACGCGAGGTACGGGCAGGCCGCAATGAAAACAGGTTTCCGCCGGGTCAGTCCCGGTGGTTTCCTTTGTCCCGGCAGGTAGCGGTTCAGGGGGTGGTGCTTTCATTCAGGACAGGCGCTATGGCAGGTGGTCGGTTGTGAACCGTTGCTGTGGATGCGGGTAGCATAGCGTACAGTCCGAACTGCATCGAATCTGGAATTTCAGGATCAGTTGATATAGATCAACTTCCGAGCGCAACCGAGAAAAGATAATGCTCGTCTTTGAAGTGATCTGCCCGCCAATCAGTGGCCAGGTCCGGTATATCAACCTTGAGACCACGGCCAGGGTGAAGGGTGTCACCAGCTTCGATCTGGATATTAACCCATGGGTTGTCATGATCAGCATAGGCAAGAAACTTTGATATCGCGTAGCTGAAAACTGATTTCAAACACGGTATTGACTCGCCATCTGTTAGCAATGAGACTAGCGGGCTACTGCCATTAGTAACAATTCGAAGGGAGATCACCAATGGTGCTACAACACGTCTGGGGCCTGTTTACCAATCCAAAGCGTGAATGGGAAGCCATTCGCGATGATGAATGCACCATTGGCAAGTGCTATGCGATACACGTCCTGGTCCTGGCAGCCATCCCGGCAATCTCCGGATTCATTGGCACTACCCAGTTTGGCTGGCAGATTGGTGCCGGCGACCCCATCAAGCTGACGCTCGAAAGTGCCGGGCTGATTGCCGTGCTCTACTATATCGCCATGCTGGTCGGGGTCTATTCAATCGGCTGGATGATCCACTGGATGGGCGAAACCTACGGCGCGGAGGTGCTGCTGTCGCAATGTGTGGTGCTGGCGGCCTATACGGCCACACCCCTGTTCATAATCGGCCTGATGGAGCTCTACCCGGTGTTGTGGATCAACATGGTTGTCGGTATCCCGGCGCTGGCCTACACGGTTTATCTGCTCTACACGGGAGTGCCTATTATGATGGGGATTTCCGAGGACCGCGGTTTTCTGTTTTCCAGCGCTGTGCTGGCAGTCGGCCTGGTGGCCTTTGTGGCGCTGCTGGCGGCAACCGCCATTCTCTGGGGGATGGGTCTGGAACCCCAGTTTACGCGCTAGCAGTCACCTATAAAAGAATGTTAGAATTTTCTTAATTTGGTTAAGAGTCAGTATAACTCACTGTTTCAGATAGAAGTAATCAATACGGGAGTACGGCATGGCAGATCAGCAAACCTACAATTACAAGGTGGTCAGACAGTTTGCAATTATGACCATAGTCTGGGGTATCGTCGGCATGCTGGTTGGCGTCATCATCGCAGCCCAGCTGGCATGGCCAGTGCTGAACTTCGACATCCCCTGGCTGACCTTTGGCCGTCTGCGGCCGTTGCATACCAATGCCGTGATCTTCGCGTTTGGTGGCTCGGCACTGTTTGCGACGTCTTATTACGTGGTGCAACGTACCTGCCACGTGCGGTTGCTGAGTGACAAACTGGCCGCGTTTACCTTCTGGGGCTGGCAACTGATTATTTTGCTGGCGGCGATCTCGCTGCCGCTCGGTTTTACCCAGGGCAAGGAGTACGCCGAACTTGTCTGGCCGATTGATATCCTGATTGCACTGGTCTGGGTGACGTACGCCGTCGTGTTCTTCGGCACCATCATGAAACGCCGCGTGCCGCATATCTACGTAGCCAACTGGTTCTTTGGGGCCTTTATTATTACCGTTGCCGTCCTGCACATCTTCAACAGCGCGGTCGTACCCACTTCCTTGCTGCACTCCTACTCGGCCTATGCCGGTGTACAGGATGCCATGGTGCAGTGGTGGTATGGACACAACGCGGTTGGCTTCTTTCTGACGGCCGGTTTCCTTGGCATGATGTATTACTTTGTGCCGAAGCAGGCCAATCGCCCGGTTTACTCCTACCGCCTGTCGGTAGTGCATTTCTGGGCGCTGATCTTCACCTATATATGGGCCGGTCCACATCACCTGCATTACACGGCCCTGCCGGACTGGGCCCAGTCACTGGGTATGGTCATGTCCCTGATCCTGCTGGCACCGTCCTGGGGCGGTATGATCAACGGCATAATGACGCTTTCCGGGGCCTGGGAGAAGCTACGCACTGACCCCGTGCTGCGGCTGCTGATTGTTTCCATTTCGTTCTATGGTATGTCGACCTTTGAAGGCCCGATGATGTCTATCAAGACGGTGAACGCGCTGTCTCACTACACTGACTGGACCATCGGTCATGTTCATTCCGGCGCGCTCGGCTGGGTGGCGCTGATCTCCATGGGCAGCCTCTACTACCTCATCCCGCGCCTGTTCGACCGCGAATTATATAGTTTGAAGCTGGTTGAACTGCACTTCTGGACGGCGACGATCGGTATCGTGCTGTATATTGCTTCCATGTGGGTGGCCGGCATCATGCAAGGTCTGATGTGGCGTGCAACCAATAGCGATGGCACCCTGACCTACAGCTTCGTTGAGTCGGTGCAGGCCATGCATCCTTACTTCATTGTGCGCTTCATCGGTGGTGCGTTCTTCCTGGTGGGGGCCCTGGTGATGGCCTGGAACATCTGGAAGACCATTGCGGGCGCCAAACCGGCCATGGCCACCATCCCGGCCCCCGCCGCAGCGCATTAAGGAGACAGGACATGGCGACTGGACACGACAAGATCGAGAAGAATATCGGCCTGATGATCATCCTGATCATTATCACCATCTCCATTGGCGGACTGGTACAGATCGTACCGCTGTTCTTTCAGCAGTCCACGACGGAAGCGGTGGACGGACTCGAGCCCTATACGCCGTTGCGGCTGGCAGGGCGCGACGTGTATATCCGCGAGGGCTGCTACCTGTGTCACTCGCAAATGATCAGACCCTTCCGGGCAGAGACCGAACGCTACGGGCATTACTCGGTGGCCGGTGAATTTGTCTACGACCGGCCGTTCCAGTGGGGTTCGAAGCGCACCGGTCCGGACCTGGCGCGCGTGGGTGGACGCTACAGTGATGAATGGCATCGGGTCCATATGCACAACCCGCGCGATGTGGTGCCCGAATCCATCATGCCGGGTTACCCCTGGCTGGAAACCACACCGGCCGATGCCAGCACTATTCAACGCAAGCTGGAGGTGCTGCGCATGCTGGGTGCACCCTACAGCGATGAAGAGATTGCTAATGCCCCGCAGGCGCTGGAGGGCAAGACCGAACTGGATGCGATGATCGCCTATTTGCAGGGGATGGGTACCTCTATCAAGACCCGGAGGTAGTTGAATGGATTCTTCCCTGATCCAGTCTGTGTGGACCGTGGTAGTACTGGTGCTGTTTGTCGGTATCGTTATCTGGGCCTGGAGCAGCAAGCGCAAGAAAGATTTTGATGAGGCGGCGAATATCCCTTTTAATGAGGATGAAGCGCCGACAGAACATACTTCCAAGGAGAATTCCCATGGCTGATTTCACCAGCAGCTTCTGGAACTGGTACATCATTGTTCCCACAGTCGGTGGCATTATTGCCTGTTTTCTGCTGATTCGCTGGCTGTCTGTTGATATCAAGCCGGAGGACGAAGGCAAGAAGATGGATCATGTGTGGGACGGTGATCTGGTCGAGCTGAACAATCCGCTGCCGCGCTGGTGGCTGAACATGTTTTACATCACGCTGTTCTTCGGTATCGGTTACCTGGCATTGTATCCGGGGCTGGGCAGCTTCAAGGGACTGCTGGGCTGGACCTCCCTGGGGCAGTACCAGGAAGAGGTGGATAAGTTCGACACAAAGTACGGCCCGCTGTTCCAGAAATACCAGCAGATGCCGGTTGTTGCGGTGGCCGATGATCCGGAAGCACGTCGCATGGGTGAACGCCTGTTTGTGAATTACTGTGCCTCCTGCCATGGTTCCGATGCGCGTGGGGCGCGTGGATTTCCGAACCTGCGTGACAATGACTGGTTGTATGGTGGTTCTCCCGAGGTTATCGAAACGACGATCCTGAATGGCCGTAACGGCGTGATGCCGGCATGGAAAGATGCCCTGGGCGGCGATGCCGGTGTCTCCGATGTGGCGGAGTACGTATTCAGCCTCAGCGGGCGCAATGTAGACGACCAGGAGGCGGCAGCACGCGGCGAGGAGAAATACCAGATGCTGTGCGTGGCCTGTCACGGTGCGGATGGCACCGGCAATCAGGCACTGGGTGCTCCGAACCTGACCGATAATGTCTGGCTCTATGGTGGTTCCTCCAAGCAGGTGATGGAGACTATTGCCATGGGCCGTAATGGCATGATGCCGCCACACAAGGATTTCCTCGGTGAGGACAAGGTGCACCTGCTGGCTGCGTACGTCTACAGTCTGTCCACTGGACAGGAACAGCTGGAAGAGTAGCGCCGCTACCCTGGCGGCAAACGGACTTCGCGATGGCGGAAAAACAGGTTCCCCAGTTACAAAAGTGCATTGCCGTGCTGTGGCCGTCGTTTCTGGTGGCCATCGTGGCAACCGGGCTGTTCTTTTCCGCGTTTGATCCGGCTGACCTGTACCCCTTCGGTGAGCAGACTGGCATCAGTCGTCTGGGAATCTATACCATCGGTTTTCTGGTGTTCTGGCTAGTATCCGCTATCTCGGGTATGGGCACCCTGTATTTCGCGGTCACCAACTGCATGCGACAGAACCCGGTTTCCCGGGACCAGTAGGCTCATCATGACAAATCCCGATGCTACCGGGCCATCGACGGCTGGCAGTGCTGACGAGCAGGTCACGCAGTCCCTCTATGCCAAGGCGGCGAAAATCTATCCGCGCCAGGTGCACGGCCTGTTTGCGCGTCTGCGCGTACTGGGTGTGCTCGGCCTGCTCGGTATTTACTATGTCTTGCCGTGGCTGCGCTGGGATGGTCAGCAGGCGCTGTTGCTCGATCTGCCGGAGCGCAAGTTTCATATCTTTTTTGTCACCCTCTGGCCGCAGGATTTTTTCTATCTCGCGCTGCTGCTGATAATCGCCGGCTTGACGCTGTTCTTCGTTACGGCGCTGGCAGGACGCGTCTGGTGCGGTTATGCCTGTCCGCAGACCGTCTGGACCGAGGCCTTTCTCTGGATCGAGCGCAAGGTCGAGGGCGATCGCATGAGGCAGCAGAAGCTGGATGCCCTGCCGCTGAATGCCCGCAAGTTCCGCATCAAGGCGACCAAGCACTTCCTGTGGATTGCCTTTTCGGCCTGGACAGGGTTCACCTTCGTCGGTTATTTCACCCCGATCACCGAACTCGGCCAGCGACTGCTGAGTTTTGACCTTGGCCCGTGGGAGACCTTCTGGATAATTTTCTATGGTTTTGCCACCTATGGTAATGCCGGCTTCATGCGCGAGCAGGTGTGCAAGTACATGTGTCCCTATGCACGCTTCCAGAGCGCCATGTTCGACAAGGATACCCTGATTGTTTCCTATATACCGACTCGTGGCGAACCGCGTGGCTCGCGCAAGCGCAGCGAGGATCATGTTGCAAAAGGACTTGGTGACTGCATTGATTGCACCCTGTGTGTACAGGTGTGTCCGACCGGTATCGACATCCGCAATGGCCTGCAGTACGAGTGTATTGCATGTTCGGCCTGTATTGATGCCTGTGATGATGTCATGGACAAGATGGGTTACGAGAAGGGCCTGATCAAGTACACCACGGAACACGCCATGAAAGGCGGGGTCACGCATGTCATCAGGCCACGTATTGTAATTTATGCGCTGCTTCTGCTAGCCATTATGGCGGCCTTTGCCTGGTCATTCAGCCAGCGCATCTCGCTGGGGCTGGACGTTATTCGTGACCGCAATACCCTCTATCGTGAAACCGATAACGGGCTGATCGAGAATGTCTATATCCTGAAGATACTGAATATGGACGATGCCGAGCATCAATATGACCTGAGTGTTTCGGGTATCCCGGGCCTGTCCCTGCACAAGGATATGTCGATTATTCGGGTGCCCTCCGGGGGTGTTCTGGAACTGCCGGTGCGCTTGCGTGCGGACGAAGCCGACCTCAAGGAGCGTAGCAGTGATGTGGTCTTCGAACTGGTGGCAACGGATGATGCGGCACTGAGGGCGAGGGAAGAGGCCCGGTTCCTTGGCCCGCAGTAGATTTTTGCTTTTTTCTTTGAGGAAGAGTTTTATCCCGCAGGGCAATGTATCTTTTACACGTCTTGTTTCGCCCGGTCGGGCGAGGTACTTTTCTTTGCTCCGCCAAAGAAAAGTACCCAAAAGAAAGGCGCTCCCGGAGGCTTGCCCGCTGCGCGGGTTCCCTGCGCTTCTCGTGAAAACCGGCGCTCGCGCAACTCGCTGCGCTCAAACAGGGCGCGAGCTTGTCCCGGTTTCCCCTGCGATGCTCGGCAGCGCCAGACGGGTCAATACCCAAAACCCAAAACATCCACCTGCTTCCCGTCTGCACTCACCGAGTACCGCAGCCCGTCCGGGAACAAGGCGCGCACCCTGTCTGAGGCAGGTTTACCTGCCGAGTTGTGCGCGCCCCCGGACGGGCGAGGAACGCAGGGCATCGGCGCCAGCCGATGAGTGCACCGGGTCGCCCTTCTCTTTGGGTACTTTCTCTTGGGCGCCCAAGAGAAAGTACCTCGCCCAAAGGGCGAAATATGTGGTCAATATGTAGCTGGTCAATCAGGGTGAAACAAGCTGCAAAAATGTATGTCACCGGTATCGGAATAACTGATAGATGATGACGAGATTTAATGTTAGCCAGGAGTTGCTCACAAGAAAATGACTGCACACAAACCGAAACTTCCCTGGTACCGCGAACCCTGGGTATGGCTGATCATCGCCCTCCCCATGACCGCCGTTATCGGCAGCATGTTTACCATCTACCTGGCGGTCAGTACCGCAGACGGACTGGTGGTTGATGACTACTACAAGCGCGGCAAGGCCATCAACCTGGATCTTGCCCGCGATGCGGCAGCTGCGCGCTATCAACTCAAGGCAAGTATTGACCTCGATTTGCGTGACAACCACGTGCAGTTACTGCTGGAAAGTGCGACGGGAGTATTCCCGAAGGCGCTGACCTTCTCCGTACTGCATCCGACGCAAGCCGGGTATGACCAGGTAATCACCCTGCAGCATGCCGGTGACGGCGTCTATTCCGGCACGATCAACGAGGTGGCTCGGGGCAAGTGGTACCTGCAACTGGAAGCCGATGACTGGCGCTTGTCAGGCAGTATGCAAATTCCGCAGACACAAACGACGGTGCTGTTACCGCTCGATATGGGCGGGTGAGGCGCATGTTTGCTGTATCTGATCATCTGCCGCCCTGGCGAGTGTTGGACAAGCGAGTGCTCCAGTGAACCTCGAATCCATGACGGCAGCATTTCTGGTGGGCCTGCTGGGCGGTACCCATTGCATTGGCATGTGCGGCGGTATCGTCGGCGCATTGAGTTCCGGCTTGTCCCTGGATGTGCAGCTATCGCGCCGACGCCTGGTGGCGGCGCAGCTGGCCTACAACACCGGACGCATCAGCAGCTACACGCTTGCCGGTACCTTGCTGGGTTTGTTCGGTCAGCAACTCAGTGCCACTGGCATGCTGCAGGGAACACCCGTTGGCCGCATCGTGGCGGGTGTCATTATGATTCTGTTTGGCATCTACCTTGCCGGCTGGTGGCACTCCCTGCTGTACCTGGAGCGGGCCGGTGCCCGGTTGTGGAAGTATATTGAACCGCTGGGGCGTCGCTTTGTCCCGGTTCACAGTGCCGGCCAGGCTTACCTGCTGGGCCTGGTGTGGGGCTGGCTGCCCTGTGGCATGGTCTACGCAGTGCTGGCGCTGGCGCTGGCAAGTGGTTCCGCAACTGGCGGCGCTACCATCATGCTGTCATTCGGGTTGGGCACCCTGCCGGTGATGCTGACAATGGGGCTGGCATTCAACACCCTGAAACGCTGGGTACAGGATCCACGGATCAAAATGGTTGCCGGTATCCTGGTGATTCTTATGGGGTTCATGATGCTACTTGCCAATCCGGCCGGGCATGGGCATCATGCGCACCCCCATTAGCAACGACGTCTTTTCAGGCTGTTTTTGCACTGGAAACGGGTGCACGGGTAAATATTAGAAACACAATATATAGTGTTTCACTGTTATGCCTTATGCAGCATTATATTTCCCGTTTACGCCCCTGTTATCTATAGTAACATACTGAAATATAATACATATTATACCCATATAAAATATTCTTGACAGGCCGCTCCTGGCTGCCTATTCTTTGTGGCAAGAACACAAGATGTAGTGTTTCCATATTTTCAACGATTGTCTGCAGGGGTGCCCATATCAGCCGGTGTGGGTGGCAGAGGGTTGTAGTATTCCATAAAAGAACCTAAGAACTACGGGGAGGGTAATTGACACATGACAACAACCGCGCATCTTGAAGCCGTACCGACCAGCGTCGCTGATATTCCGTTGCAGGCTGCATCACAAAATATCTGGGAGACAAAATACCGCCTCAAAACCAAAGACGGCACACCGGTGGATGAAACCATCGACTCAACCTACCAGCGCGTTGCACGGGCACTGGCCGATGTTGAAGCGACGCCTGAACTGCGCGAACTCTGGCACAAGGAATTCCTGTGGGCATTGCGCCATGGTGCCATACCGGCCGGACGTATTACGTCCAATGCCGGGGCGCAGCAACACAAACCGGCGACCTCGACAATCAATTGCACGGTCTCCGGGACGGTGCAGGATTCCATGAACAATATTCTCGAAAAGGTGCATGAAGCCGGCCTGACGCTGAAGGCCGGCTGCGGTATCGGTTACGAGTTTTCCACATTGCGTCCCAGGGGTGCCTATGTCTCCGGTGCCGGTGCCTACACCTCCGGGCCGCTGTCGTTCATGGATATCTATGACAAGATGTGTTTTACCGTATCCTCCGCCGGTGGCCGACGCGGCGCGCAGATGGCGACCTTCGATGTCGGTCACCCGGATGTGATGGATTTTATTCGTGCCAAACGTGAGGATGGTCGCCTGCGCCAGTTCAACCTGTCGTTGCTGATTACGACCGAGTTCATGGATGCGGTCAGTAAAGGGGAAGACTGGCCACTGGCCTTTCCGATCAATCGCAAGGAGCTCGATGACAGTATCGATCTGCACGATCCGGGCAAGGTTGTCTGGCGTGAATGGCCCTATAAAGGGGATTACGTAGCCAACAATGCCGGCCTGGTCGCATGCCGGGTCTACAAGACCGTACCGGCAGAACGCCTCTGGGACATGATTATGAGTTCCACGTACGATTTCGCCGAACCGGGGTTCATTCTCATCGACAAGGTGAACGAGATGAACAACAACTGGTTCTGTGAAAATATCCGTGCCACCAACCCCTGCGGTGAACAGCCGTTGCCACCGTACGGCTCCTGTCTGCTGGGCTCGGTCAACCTGACCAAGTTTGTGCGCAACCCGTTTACCGAGCAGGCTGAATTTGACTGGAAGGAGTTCCGCAAGGTCGTTGCCATATTTACCCGCATGCTGGACAACGTGGTCGAGATCAATGGCCTGCCGCTGGAAGGCCAGCGTGAGGCGATCATGCACAAGCGTCGCCATGGCATGGGATTCCTGGGGCTGGGCTCCACGGTCACTATGTTGCGTATGAAGTATGGCGAGCAGCACTCGCTGGAATTTACCGAACGCGTCAGCCGCGAACTGGCCATTACCGGCTGGCAGGTTGCCCTTGAACTGGCGAAAGAGAAGGGTGCTGCCCCGGTTATGCAGGAGGATTTCGAGGTGACCGAGGAGATGTTGCGCAAGCGCCCGGAGATGCGTCGCGATGGCTATCTGCCCGGAGATCGTGTCAAGGGCAAGGTCCTGCATGCCAGGTACAGCCGTTACATGCAGCGTGTTGCAGAAGTTGCCCCCGAGTTAACCAAGCAACTGGCGGAAACCGGTGCGCGCTTTACACATCACAGCTCGATTGCGCCCACCGGCACCATCTCCCTGTCGCTGGCCAATAATGCCAGTAACGGCATCGAACCGAGTTTTGCGCACCATTATTTCCGCAATGTCATACGGGAAGGCCGCAAGACCAAGGAAAAGGTGGATGTGCTCTCGTTTGAGTTGCTTGCCTACCGCGAACTGGTCAATGCCGATGCCACGGCCAGTATGGACGGTGAGGGTCATTCGTTGCCGGATTATTTTATTTCGGCTGATAATGTCACGCCAAAACAGCATGTCGACATTCAGGCGGCGGCGCAGAAGTGGGTGGATTCCTCCATCTCCAAGACGGCCAATGTACCCACCGATTATCCCTTTGACGAGTTCAAGGATATCTACCGTTATGCCTACGAGCAGGGCCTGAAGGGCTGCACCACCTTCCGTTTTAACCCGGAGGCCTTCCAGGGCGTGCTGGTGAAAGGCGAGGATCTGGAGAACACCGTGTATGAATTTACACTGGACGATGGCTCCAAGGTCAGCCTCAAGGGTAATGAGGAGGTCGAATACGACGGTGAAATGCACACCGCTGCCAATCTTTACGATGCCCTCAAGGAAGGCTACTACGGCAAATTCTGAATAACCGGATCGATACGAATACGCAGGAGAAACTCATGGCAATACGCATTGACAGAAAAATAGTGGGTTACAAGGTAGACAGCACGGGAACTGACGGGGATGCTGCGGTGGCGGCCACGCCGGCAGCCGCGAAGGTTGAGTCAAAACCACAGGATAACGTGGTGCACTTGCATGAAAAGCTGGAGCGTCCGGAAATGCTGATTGGCTCAACCTACAAGGTCAAGACGCCACTCTCCGAACACGCACTGTATGTCACGATCAATGACATCATCCTGAATCATGACACCAGGAACGAATTGCGTCGCCCGTTTGAGATATTTATCAACTCCAAGAACATGGACCACTTCCAGTGGATTGTGGCGCTGACGCGGATTATTTCAGCCGTATTCAGGAAGGGCGGGGATGTAACCTTTCTGGTTGAAGAATTGCGCTCGGTGTTTGATCCTCGCGGCGGTTATTTCAAAAAAGGCGGCAAGTACATGCCTTCCCTGGTCGCCGAGATCGGCGATGCCATCGAGTGTCACATGCGCATGATCGGGCTGCTCAAGGATGATGGCCTGGATGAACACCAGAAAAAGCTGGTGGCCGAGAAACGCAAGCAGTTTGAGGCGGCTGCCGGCACGGTGGACAAGCGTGATTGTAACGATTTTCCGGAAGGTGCGCTGCTGTGTATCAAGTGTCATACCAAGGCGGCGGTCAAGATGGATGGCTGCCTGACCTGCCTGAATTGTGGCGAGTCCAAGTGCGGTTAGTACCTTCGACCGATTGCCGGATGGCTGTAAAATGTCTATAAATAATGTCACGGCGCCATGAGCGTTGTTGAGAACAATAACAGTCTGCCAGGAGATGTGTTCCTGGTGCATGGAGACAGAATGCTGCTGCAACAAAAACCAATTCCGGGCTACTGGTACAGCAATTTTTCCGGCCAGTTAATCCAGGTACGTGCAATCGTCTATCTGGCGGGACAACGCCGCCGTATCGTGCTTGAGGATATCGGTGGCAAGCGCGAGTCGATTGACATCGACAGCTGGCACGGCATGGATCTGGTGTTGCACTCGCCGGTCAATATACAGCCTGAAGGTGATGTAGCCCACGACCGTTAGGTGCCCGGCTGGTGTGTTTCTTCAGCCAGCCGGTAGTTGTTTGGACGCCTCCCCCGTTCTGATCGTCAAAATTATGGCCAGCCCTCACGCTGCGGTATGTGTCGCTTCCGGGGCTGGCCTGCACGCCTGTAGGCATTCCAGTGCGATTGACCGATGCGATGCGGCCAGGTCCTCAATTCTGCCTCCCGGCAATGGATAGCCCGGCCCCGTCAGGTCCGGCTGGCATCGGTCACCAGCAATGTTTGAAATAAACAGGATTACTGTCGCAACAGGCGCTAAAGAAAGGATATTATTCGACCTCACGGTTTTACTGCGGGTGTCCGCGTTTTCAGGACAATAACACTGCAGGGGTGTAAAACACGGGGGGGTGGTTTGGTGCGCCCCGGGTATCAAACACGCAGTTTGTAACAGGCTGCATATTGACTCGCTATGTATCTTGAACACTTCGATCTGACAGAGCGGCCGTTTTCCATCACGCCGGACCCGCGCTTTCTGTATATGAGTGCACGTCATCGTGAGGCGCTGGCGCACCTGCTCTATGGCCTGGGTGACGGTGGTGGTTTTGTCCAGCTGACCGGTGAGGTGGGGACGGGCAAGACGACGATCTGTCGCTGCCTGCTGGAACAGGTGCCGGAGAATGTTGATCTTGCGCTGGTGCTGAATCCCAAGGTTACCGTCATCGAACTGATCGAGACGTTATGCGATGAACTGGGTGTCAGCTACGCGGCCGACAGTGTGAGCGTCAAGTCGCTGACAGATGTGCTTAACCGCCACTTGCTGGATGCCTATGCGCGCGGTCGGCATACCGTGTTGATTATTGATGAGGCGCAAAATCTGAGTACCGAGGTTCTGGAGGAAGTGCGCTTGCTGACCAATCTGGAGACAGCGACACAGAAGCTGTTACAGATAATTCTCATCGGGCAACCGGAACTGCGCACCTTGCTGGCCCGGGAAGATATGCGCCAGCTGGCGCAGCGTGTCACCGCACGCTATCACCTTGAGCCGATCAGCCGGGAAGAGACAAGTGCCTATATAAAGCACCGGTTGCAGATCTGTGGCTCCAGTAAGGCTGTTTTCAGCAAGCGTGCAGTTGACAGGATACAGCGGCTTTCGGGTGGCATACCCCGGTTAATCAATGTGCTGTGTGACCGCTCCATGCTGGGCGCCTATGTCGAAGGCAAGACCCAGGTGGATACGAAGGTGGTCAAGAAGGCCGCCAGTGAGGTACTGGCCAATGAAAGCAGTGAAAAGATACGTGACAGCCGCGTGCCGATATTGCTCGGTGTCCTGTCTGTGTTGCTTATCGCCCTTCTTGCTACATGGTATCAGCCCTGGAAGGGCCCTGAAATTGCATCGGTGGCAACGGAAAGTGTGGAGTCTGGGCCTGCCAGCGTACCCGCACCGGACAAACCGGTCGAGGCGATGGCAGCAACAGTACTGCAACAGCCTGTCGAGGAGTCTGTGGCTCCGGCAGATGATGAGCCGCTGCAGCCTTCACTGCCAACCCTGCTGGCCCAGGCTGACAACTCTTATTTGCGCGCTGCCTGGACTGGATTACTCGCGCGCTGGTCCGTCATCCTTCCGGAGAGCGTTACAGCGGATTTTTGTGATTTTGCACGGCAGTACGGTTTACTGTGCCTGGAGGAACAGGGTAGCTGGAATATCCTGCGGCAGTTTAACCGGCCTGCGATACTGACACTGGTTGCTGCCGATGGCGAACGTGTACCGGTGCTCCTGCAACAAATTGACGACTCGCTTGCTGAGATACTCATCGGTAATGAACTCTACAGGCTCTCCGCCGACCAGGTAGAGCAGAACTGGTATGGTGATTTTACCCTGTTACTGCAGGCTCCGCCCGGTGGCCGCCTGTTTCTCAAGGTCGGTGACCGTGATCCGGTGGTCTCCTGGCTACGCGGTCAACTTGAAATAGCACAGGGTGTAATCATACCCGCGGCAGATCCACTGAATTTCGATTATGCGCTACAACGGGAAATCCTGGCATTCCAGCGTGATCATGGACTCTTGACGGATGGTGTCGTCGGCAAGCACACCATGATTCACTTAAACACCGCGTCACGCCGCGAGGGTGTGCCGCTACTGTCGGCAGGGCCATCCTGATTTCACCATGTCCTATATTCTTGAAGCGCTGAAAAAAGCAGACCGTGAACGTACACTGGGTGATGTGCCTGATCTGGAAACGGCCCATTGGGGTGAAAGGCGCCAGAGACGTACCTATCGCTGGGTCTGGATTGTCATTGCCCTGCTGGTGGCCAATGGCGCGTTGCTGGCTGTGTTGCTGGGAAGGAATGACGCGCCCGATGTAGCCGGGCAATTGCCGAAAAGGCTGGATTCGGGGATCAATATCGCAAAAGTACCGCCATCACGACAGATAACCCGGCCAAGAGAGCCGGTCTATGTGCCACCCGTTGTGCAAGGGCCACCATCCGTGGCACAGCAGGCACCGGCGGTAACAACACCAGCCAGGAACCGCCAACCGGTCCCCGATGTGGCGCCTGCCGCTGCACCTGCAGCTTCATCCGGAGTGCCATACTGGGACGATTTGCCACTGGAGTACCGCAGTGGTTTCGTATTGCCGCACATCGATGTCCATGTGTATTCTGATGATCCGGCACGTCGTTTTATTCTGGTTGACCTGCAGAAGTACCGTGAAGGTGACGCGCTTGAGAACGGCGCGGTGGTTGAAGTGATTAATGCAGACAGTATACAGCTTGAATACCAGGGCACCCGCTTCCTGATGGAGAGGTAGTCGTTAGCTGATTGTCTTCCCTTCGGGTTTCTCTGTTTGCGCCAATTGTTTTCGTTTTGCACATAAGGCCTGATTATGGATGTATTCAGGGGTAATGGCTGGACAGGACGGGGATTATACGCACGTGCGTGTGAGGGGAGAACTTTGCCGGATTTGTCCGGTCACATCAGTAGAGCCGTCTATTCAGTCAGAAAATCCACGGGCCGTTTATGAAGCAGGCAAAGTTTTCGATTGGTCAGTGTGTCCGGCATCGCCTGTTTGGTTACCGGGGTGTGATTGTGGATGCAGACCCCGAATTTCTGGGCACTGATGAGTGGTATCACCAGGTCGCAAAAAGTCGACCGCCCAGGGATGAACCCTGGTATCACGTACTGGTTCATGATGCAGGGAATGAAACCTATGTGGCAGAACGTAACCTGTCACGGGATGAAAGCAACGAACCCGTCAACCACCCCTTGCTCAAAGAGTTTTTTACAGATTTTGATCATGGGATTTATCACACCGGCAGGGGCATTAACTAGACAACTTCCATGATTGCGACACTTCAGGCGCTACTGAAGAAGTACACACGTGCACCACAGGATGCACAACTCGATCGTGAGCAGGCGCTGCGGATGGCGGCGGTTGCGCTACTGGTGGAAGTGGCGCGTGCCGATTCCCGTGTTGATGATGAAGAACGTCAGGTGATCCTGCGAATTATCGAGCGTTGTTACTCTGTATCGGCCGGGCAAGCCCTTGAAATTGCAAAGGCCGCTGAGGCTCATGCTGATGAGTTGACGTCCCTTTACCCGCTAACCCGCCTGTTGACCAGCGAGTGCAGCCTTGAGGAAAGGGTGGCCATTGTCAGGCTGTTGTGGGAGGTCACTTTTGCAGACGGACATGTCGATCAACACGAGGAGTATCTGGTTAGAAAGGTAGCGGATCTTTTGTATGTGCCACACAACCAGTTTATCAGAGCCAGATTGCAGGAGAGTGACAGGCAATAGCTGGCAAGGAAAATTCCTGCAGCTGCAGGGTGATAATAACACGGGGCCGCAAGCGGCCCCGTTTCATGCCAGTCAGACCATTTCCTTCAGGCCCTTCAAAGGCAGAACCTTGACAACATTGCGCGCCGGTTTTGCCTTGAACATCATTTCTTCACCGGTGAACGGGTTGGTACCCTTGCGTGCCCTGGTGGCTGGCTTGCGAACAACCTTGACCTTCATCAGTCCGGGAACAGTGTAAACGCCAGGCCTCCCTCTGCCCTTGAGGTCGCGCTTCATAAGTGTGGCGAGTGAATCGAAAACAGCACCAACGTCCTTTCGGGTCAGGCCGGTATCTGCGGCGATATAGTTCAGTGTTTCAGACTTGGTTGTAGGTTTCATTGCAGCTGCAACCTTTGCGGTCGTCTTCTTTTTGGTGCTCGCTTTCTTTTTTACAGCCATTCGTTGTTGCTCCTCTTTTGGTGGTGGATATAACAGCACGCGTAAGATAGCACAATAACGGAAATGTTAAAGCGTTTTAAGATAGAAAACACCTTCTATACTAGCGTTTCAGTGCCATTCATCAGATCCTGCCAGGGCCAGGTTCTGCAGGATTGCTGTGCCGGGTATTTGCTCTCCGCCCGATAATCATGCTTTGCACAGAGCGCATCCCGCGCTAATCGATCACAGCACACGCGACTTCCGCCCATGGTGTTGCTTGCAGTCTGTCCGCGAAAAACCGCCGGGTTGTGCATTGTTACATCACGTCGCAGAGGAGATATGCCGTAACAGAATCCGCCCTGGAAAACAACTTAACCTCATGTAATACATGATAAAATAATTATTACTCGACGCGCCGTCAATGGCGTGCAGTCATTCACTGTTTCAGCCGATAGCTTGTTACAGACAGCTGATAATTGCTTGTCGGTGCAGCATGAACTGTCATGTTATCTGTGTAATTCCGCCAGCTACGTGGTGTTTCACCACAGCGCCAGCCAACTAAATTTCAGGCATTTTTAGCCGATAAGCAGGGTGCGGTCTCTTGCCGCGCTGGAACCCCTCGAGCGGGTTAATAACAAAGACTACAGAACTCTGGACCTGATATATGCGCGCTGCAAAGAAATTAACGGTGGACAGGAGGCTTTTGCAGGAGCTGGTGCCTCTGAATGCGCTTTCTTCGGAGCGCTTCAGGGAGGTTTCGGAGAAGATTGTAATCGAGGAAGTGCTGGCGGGTCATTACCTGTTTCGCAAGGGCGACCGGGACAATTATTCAATATATCTGCTGGAAGGCAAGATTAACCTCATCGATGGCTTCAGGAAGGTTACCAGTGAAGTTGTGGCTGGCACGGACATAAGCCGCTACCCGATTGCCAACCAGCAGCCACGTCCCCTCTCGGCAAGAGCAGTTAAAAAGGTCCTGGTAGCGAAACTCGACACCAGCATACTGGATGTTTTTCTGACCTGGGATCAGTCCGCTCCTGCTGAAGTCGTTGAAATTGGAGCAGAAACAAATAAAGACTGGATGACACACATCCTGCAATCTGAAGCCTTTATAAAGATTCCGCCTTCGATGATTCAGAGCTTGCTCATCAAAATGGAGGCGCTGCCTGTAAAGGCCGGTGACATAATTATTCGTCAGGGAGATAACGGCGACTATTTCTATACGATTCACGAGGGTCGCTGCGCGGTAACCCGGAAAACCGGTGCTGACGGTGAAGAACAGTTGCTGAGCGAACTGGGCGATGGAGATTCCTTTGGTGAAGATGCGCTGATGTCCGATGACGTATGTAGCGCCACAGTGTCTATGCTGACTGATGGATTGCTGATGCGGCTGGGGAAAAAGGATTTTCTCGAGCTGTTAAAAAGCCAGCTGGTCAAACGCGTAAGCTATGAGCAGGCAGCTGCCATGGTTGATGATGGTGCCGTCTGGGTGGATGTCAGAACACCGGATGAATATGAAAATGGTGCATTTGAAGACAGCGTAAACATCCCGCTATCCCGCTTGCGGGATGAACTGTCAGAACTGGTCTTTAATTCAAAATACGTTATTTGTTGCGATACCGGGAGACGCAGTGAGTCTGCCGGTTTTCTGCTGAGTCACAAGGGGTTTGAAGTCTATGTGCTCGAAGGAGGTATCCCCGGCCTGTCCAGCGACGCTGTTGAGCCCGTGGTAAAGGAAGGTACGATTGATAGCGATGACACGCTGGCAAAAGTCATCGAATTAGGCGGGTGTATGCGCGAGGCTGCACGTCAATCAGATACAGATGGTATTGATACCACGGCCAATGATCCGGAGGCAGCGGTTGCAGATCCTCTATCGGCAGAAGTAATGCCCGCCGGGATTGAAACGGCCCTGGATGAGCTGCGTACCGAGAATGAGGCATTAAGAGAACAACTCCGGATATATTGTGAATCTGAAGAGCGTACAAACGAGCATTTGGAACAATTGCGGGGTGAACTCGGCGAGTCCGGTGAGAAGCTGGGTGCGTTGTATTCACAGGCAAAGGTTGATGCAGAGCAGCTGGAACAATTACGTGGCGAACTGGGTGAGGCCGGCGAAAAGCTGGATGCCTTTTATGCAAGGGAGCCCGGTGCGGTTGAAGAGCAACAGTTGTTGCACGACCAGTATCATGCGTTGCAGAAAGAATTTACGGATCGTAACAGCGGTTATGAGGAGGAAGTTGGACAACTGCAATCGCAGCTTGCAGAGCTGCAATCTCGCTTCGATAAGGCAGATGCTGAACACCAGTCGCTGCTGGCAGAGACGAAAGCAAACAGTGAGGCTCGGCAGGCGACGGAAACAGGGTATGAGGAAAGCCTGCAGAAGCAGACAGCGTTGGCTGATGCTTACAAGGATGAGCTCGAGAACCTGAGGAATGAGTTCGCTGAAATTACGCAAAGGCTTGATGAGAAATCCGCGCGGGCAGATGGACTGGAATCCGGAAACGCTGAATTGTCGGAACAGATTGAAGCGCTGCAAGCAAACCTGCAGGAAGACAGGAAGCAACTGGCTGCTGCGGAATCAGCGGTGGTGCAGCAGCGCCAGGACTACGATGAGCAGATAAAAACATTGCGGGAGGCACTCGACCGTCAGCAGGAGCAATTGTCGGGTACGTCAGACGAACAGGCTGCAATGGCTGATTCGATGCAGGCACTGGAGCAAGACAACGAGAGATTGCGTGCCGAGTTGCATGATGCCAGTGGGTATCTTGAAAATCATAAGGAAGAGATTGGGAATCTAACGGCTGAAAAGCAGGCACTGGAAGAAAACTTGCGTAGACAGCAGCAGGAATGGGACGCCGAAAGGGAAGAATTGAAGCAAGCACTGGAGGCTGAGGGTCAATCAGTGACGGGCCTCCGCGAACAGCTTTCTCAGGCAGAGTTGCAATCCAGCGAGGACAGGTCCGCTCTTGAGGCAGAACTGAAAACGTTGCTCGACGCTGCGAATGAAAAAGTAGGGCAGCTGGAAATCAAGCAGGACGAACTGCAGCAGGAGCGTGCCTTGCAAGGCGATGAACTGCAGGCAGTGATGTCCGAGCGCACCCGGTTGCAGCAGCAATTAGCTGAAATCGAGGAGCAGAACAGGCGTCTGGAAGGTGAAATTGAGTCAGCCAGGCAGGAAGCCGAGGCACGGGGTTGTGCCTGGGACGAACAACAAAAGCAGTTGCAGGCACAACTGGATGAAGCGCAGGCCAGGACAAGCCATATCGAACAATCGAATGAACAGAAAGATGCACAGATAAACTCCCTGCAGGAGCAGCTGGATCAGCGCGTGCAGGAGTATGAATCATTTCAGCTCGAACATGAAAGACAGCAACAGCAGATGAATAACCTGCAGTTGAGTATTGAGCAGCAGGAAGAGCGGGCAAGAGCGCTTGAGGAAGAACACATTGAGACAGTCAGGAAAGCGCATGAGGATCTCACCCGTAAAAACGATAATGAAAAAGAGCTTCAGGGCCAAATTGACCGACTGCGCAAGAAGCTTGAACAGCAGACAACAGACCAGCAAAAGGATCGCATCGAGGCGCGGGATGACCTTGAGCAGCAAAGGGAGCAGCTTCATGCCGAGCGTCAGGCACGGGCAGAAGAACGGGCAGAGATGGCTGCACGGCAACGAGAGCTTAAGGAGCAGCTTGCTGTCATTGCGACAGAGCATGAAGCAAGGCTTTCGAACCAGAGCGGTGCAATAGAACAGGCACGAGATGCGGCAAGGCAGGAAGAGCAGGAACGTTTGCGGGAGCTGCTTGCTATACATGTAGAAACCGAGGACCAGGTGGTCAAGCTTCAGCAGGAGCTGAAAAAGGCGCACGAAGAAATTGCCGAGAACGCTCGTCACGAAAAGGATCGCAGACGTGTCGATATAGATCTGATGGAGGAGCAGAATCGACAGGCGCTGGAGACCATATCACAGCTCGAATCACAGCTTAAACAGTTTACGGAAGAGCGCGATATTGCACTGGAGGAGCAGCAGTCACTGCGTAACAAGATGAACGCGCTCCGCGGTGAGGTTGAGGTGGCGCGTGGCCTGATGAGCGGTGGCGATCAGGTAGAAGATCCTGCGCAATTGCGTAAAGAGTTGAACGAGACCAAAAAGAATATTGAAATCGCACTACGGTTGCGGGCAGAGGCGGAAGCAATTCGTGATCGTGCGCTGCAGGAACGTGATGCACTGCAGCAGCAACTGGGCTCCGGTGAATTGCCTCGCGAGCCATTGCACGTGCCATCCCTTGATGACGGTGAAGCAGGTGTGGGGGCCTCAGGATCAGTGCAGAAAAACCCGCAGGTGATTTTGCCGGTCACCCCGCAGCAGCGAGAGCAGGATGAGCGTCTTCGTCCCCTGGTGAATAGCAAGCGCGATGATAGAGAGCGGCATTGGCTGGGTACTGCAATCGGTCTGGCTGTTGTGACTGCATGTGCATTTGCTGGATGGCTGTTTATTGGTTCTGGTCTGCCGCTGACCGGCAATAAGGAACTGCAACAAATACCTGTCGCTGCTGTGCCGGATACCAGACGTTCGCTGGAAGATACCACTGAATCACCTGTTGCCGAAGTGCCGACGGAGCAGGCTGTTGTAGAAACTGATGGAGTGGCTGAACCGGCGTCTTTGGTGGTCCCTCAACCAGTCAGAGAGACAGTCAGGGAAAAAATACCTGAACCGGTTGAGTCGAAAATCCTGCCTGCACCGCAAGCGATTGCACCTGTCACGCAGAGTACCCCCTTGGTTGCGGGCCGTTCATTTCGTGACAACCTGCAGGGAGGAGGGCAAGGTCCGGTAATGGTCGAGCTGCCGGCGGGTAGCTATGAAATGGGCAGTATCGGAAACTCCCTGAATTTTGACGAGAGCCCACGGCACCTGGTCACGGTGCCGGCATTTTCCATTAGTAAATTTGAAGTGACATTTGCCGAATATGACGGGTTTGCACGCGCGACCGGTCATCGTTTGCCTCACGACGAGTCATGGGGACGCGGCGACCGTCCCGTAATCAATGTTTCATGGGGCGATGCGAAAGCTTACACCAGATGGCTTTCGCAACGGAGCGGCAAGACCTATCGTTTGCCAACGGAAGCTGAATGGGAGTATGCCACTCGTGCTGGTAATGCCACGAATTTCTGGTGGCTTGATGACAGTGATAACCCGCATGCAAATTGTTTTAACTGTGGCAGTGAGTGGGACGCTGCGCGTACATCCCCTGTAGGAAGTTTTGCCGCGAATAATTTCGGGCTGCATGATGTGACTGGCAACGTCCAGGAATGGACGGCTGATTGTTATCAGGGCAGCTATCAGGATGCTCCGGATGATGGCAGTGCCTGGCTGCTCCCTGAATGCACCATGCGTGTCGTGCGTGGCGGTGCCTATACAAGCCCGCTGGATTCACTACGCAGTGCCAAACGCAGCCAGTATGATCAGGATACACGTCTTGATAACCTTGGTTTTCGCGTTGTCCGCGAGAACTGATACCCTGATACAATTCCCCGTCTGCCGGGTTGCAACCGGCAACGCTTGACATAAAGTCGTGTATCCGAAGCCTGCCTGTATGTCTGTTATTTCCTGGCATGCCAAATGGTTGTCGCGGTTATCTGGAAATGAACCCGAATGTCGATGATCACAGCCAGTCACACAGTCGTTTGCCATCTGGATGAGCTGCATGATCCGGGTAGCCGGGGGCTGACGTTGTCCCTGAATAAACAAATGCTTGATGTCTTTATTGTGCGGCGGGGAAAGCAGGTATTTGCCTACCTGAACAACTGCCCGCATACCGGTGGCCCGCTGGACTGGGTGCCTGACCGGTTCCTGAGCCTGGACAAGAACAATATCCAGTGTGCGACACATGACGCCCTGTTCAGACTCGATGATGGCTATTGTGTTGCAGGCCCTTGCGTCGGTGACAGGCTGAAGGCTTTACCGGTGGTCATCGATGCCGGCAAGATCATAATCGTGCATGGCGATATGCCTGCGGACAGCGGCTTGATTGACGAGCGCTCTGGATCATGTCCGGAGGGTGACGTATAACAGCAGGCAATTATCCGCGCGTTTCAGCGCGGTATATATTGCATGCGGGCGATTAATATCAGAGGTCTTTAAGCAGTTCCCTGATAATACTCATGTACTCGTCGCAGGGTCCGGCCTTTCTGGGGATTGGTGATGCAACGACCGGTTGTAGTGCGACGCTGTATTCCGGCAGATCGTTGTGGTTCCTGATAGTGGTAATGCCGCTGTTTTCCGACACAATTGTGCCGGTTTCCATTTCATAGATTGCTGTCATGATGCTGCTCCCGGGTTGCCTTATAAAGGCTATCGGCAGCAGGCTTGGGCGATTAAGCCCTGGATAATCTGTCTGGCCTGGTACTGTATTCTGCTGGCAGAATGAGCAATGGCTAGTCAAGTTCGTCAAGCGGATTGATGTGGTCATTTGGCGAGGTCAGTTCAAGATCAACTCCGTAATCCTCGCGTTCGATATCCAAAGATCCCGACCAGTCTTCCGGCGGCTCAATCGGTCTTATTTCCATTTCATCCCAGCTATCAAAATCGACTTCCTCGATGGAGCCATCAAAGTGCTGGATCTCCATGGTGGCGACATCATCGTCGAGTGCAATAATTTCAAATCTGTCGCCGTTGATTGAGCGGTACCAGTCCCCGAGACGTGGTTGATAAGTATTAGCCATGTTCAATATCTCCGTTATGTCCGATTGCCAGCGTGTTCAAAAATGTGCCTGACGGTGATACTGCAATTAGTACGTTTATAGCACTACTTATAAATGTTGCATTAATGCTTGGCAAGCAGTTCAGTATTAGCTTATTTTCGATACTGACAGAAAGACGTTTTTGACGCTGTGCAGAGGGCCAGTTCAGGACGCCCGTACTGTTATCCATTGCAGCAGCGCAGTCGTTAGACAGGTATTCTCAGACAGGTTTTTGGAATACGGCATAACTGTTTGCATTTAAAAAGAAAGCAGGTTGCAGTGATCGCTGCATGAGTGCTGCCGGATTGTTCGTGTAGAATGAATTGAAGAGTCGTTATTTAGCTACTTTTTGTTGCCGATATGCTGAAAAGTCCGCCCTGTTGGGTTAAAGTGCGCGTTCGTTTTTTACGCATATACCTTTGAAATTCCGAGTGAGGACAACAACATGGCCGATTACAAGATTGCACCATCAATACTGTCAGCGGATTTTGCCCGTCTGGGAGAAGAGGTCACGCAGGTACTGGCAGCCGGTGCAGACATTGTGCATTTCGATGTCATGGATAATCATTATGTGCCCAACCTGACAATTGGCCCGCTGGTATGCGAGGCTTTGCGCAAACATGGTGTCACTGCCGATATTGACGTGCACTTGATGGTGAAGCCGGTGGACCGGATCATCCCTGATTTTGCCAAGGCAGGTGCAACCTACATTACCTTCCACCCCGAGGCCAGTGAACACATTGACCGTTCACTGATGCTGGTACGTGAAAACGGCTGCAAATCGGGCCTGGTATTCAATCCTGCAACACCACTTGATTACCTGAAGCATGTTATCGACAAGGTCGACATGATCCTGCTGATGTCGGTCAACCCGGGTTTCGGCGGGCAAAGTTTTATACCCGAAGCGCTGGTTAAATTACGCGAGGCGCGCAAGATTATTGATGACAGTGGCCTCGATATCCGTCTGGAAATCGATGGTGGAGTCAAGGTGGATAACATTGGGGAAATCGCCGCTGCCGGTGCGGATACCTTTGTTGCCGGTTCTGCAATCTTCGGGGCAGATGATTACAAGGCAACTATTGATTCCATGCGTGCTGAAATCGCAAAGGCAGTTGCCTGAGGACTTCTGTGATGCGCAAGCCCGAAATGATACTGATTGACGTGGACGGTACGCTGGTTGACAGTGTGCCGGATCTCGCCTACTGCGTGGATGAAATGATGACAGGGCTTGGACGTGCACCTTGCGGTGAAGCGCGGGTTCGCGACTGGGTAGGAAACGGGGTGGAGCGGCTGGTCAGACGGGCATTGACCGGAACACTGAATGGCGAGCCGGATGATGCTGATTTCAATCGGGCATACCCGTTATTTCTCGCGCTCTACGCCGAGAATACCTCCAGGCGTTCCTGTCTCTATCCCGGTGTTCGTGAGGGTCTCGACTGGCTGCAAGCGGCAAATTACCGGCTCGGTTGTGTAACCAACAAGGCAGCACGATTTACCGAACCTTTGCTGAGGGACCTCGGTGTCTATGATGTTTTTTCTATAGTCATCAGCGGCGACACATTAACTGAAAAGAAGCCGCACCCGGCACCGTTATTGCATGCTGCGAATCATTTTGGTTGTGACCCGGCCAATGCCCTGATGATCGGGGACTCGGTAAGTGATGTGGCCGCCGCAAGGGCAGCCGGTTTTCAGATTGTTTGCATGAGTTATGGCTATAATCACGGCGTTGATATCCGTGAGTCAGCACCTGATGCCGTGATCAATACGCTGACTGAGATCGTCCCGTTACTGGAACAGGCGGCTTGAAGAAAATGCAAATCACTGGAGAGTTAAACCTGACGCAACACCATGTCAGCAGTCGATGGCGGCAGAACTGCTGTTGCCCGATTTGCTGCCTGGTGCAGCCCGGTTTCCTCAATAGTGAATGTAATGACACCTGAACAATTCAACAGCCTGGCCAGTCAGGGATACAACCGCATTCCGGTCAGCCGCGTGGTGCTCGCTGACCTCGACACCCCCGTCAGTACCTATATTAAACTGGCTGATAAACCCTATTCCTACCTGTTTGAGTCTGTACATGGTGGTGAAAAATGGGGACGCTATTCTATTATCGGGCTGCCCTGCGCAACAGTGATATGCATTAATGGCAATGAGATCACGCTGTTGCAGGATGATGTCGTTATCGAATCCGCTACCAGTAATGACCCGCTGGCATGGATAGAGAGCTTCCAGAAACGCTATCGTGCCCCCGAGTTAGCGGATCTGCCGCGTTTTAACGGCGGGCTGGTCGGTTATTTCGGTTATGACACCATACGCTATATAGAGCCACGCCTGGCGACGTTCAATAAACCGGACCTGATCGACTGCCCGGATATCCTGCTGATGGTGTCAGATGAACTGCTGGTGTTTGACAATCTGGCGGGGACCCTGCAATTAATCGTGCACGTTGATCCAGAAGCGGGTGATGCCTGGGCAACGGGCCAGGCGCGACTCGATGAGCTGGAAACACGGCTGCGGGTTGGTACGTCCGGCTATGAAACGCATATTGGCGGGACTGATGTAATCGAGGAGACCGATTTTGTTTCCGGCTTTACACGGGAAGCCTTTGAGGCGGCAGTCGACAGAATCAAGGATTACATCGTGGAAGGTGATGCCATGCAGGTGGTGTTGTCACAGCGCATGTCAGTCCCTTATACAGCCCCGCCCCTGGATTTGTACCGTGCCTTGCGTAATCTTAACCCGTCTCCCTATATGTATTATCTGAACCTGGGTCAATTCCAGGTCGTCGGGTCTTCGCCCGAGATCCTGGTACGTCTGGAGGATGATGTTGTTACGGTCAGGCCGATTGCAGGTACCCGGCCGCGTGGCAAGGATGAGACAGATGACAAGGCACTGGAGCTTGAATTACTTGCCGATCCGAAAGAGCTGGCCGAGCACCTGATGCTGATCGATCTCGGGCGTAACGATGTCGGACGCGTCAGCGAGGTAGGCAGTGTTGAATTGACAGAGAAGATGGTCATCGAACGTTACTCGCATGTCATGCACATTGTTTCCAATGTCATTGGCTGTACCCGGCCGGGAATGAGTGCCATCGATGTGCTCCGGGCCACCTTCCCTGCCGGCACCGTCAGCGGGGCGCCGAAAATTCGGGCCATGGAGATTATCGATGAACTGGAACCGGTCAAGCGCGGCATTTATGCCGGTGCGGTAGGTTACTTGTCATGGTCGGGTAATATGGACACGGCGATCGCGATTCGTACTGCCGTGATAAAAGACGGTACCTTGCATATTCAGGCCGGTGCGGGAATCGTCGCGGATTCGCAGCCCGCCAATGAATGGGACGAGACCATGGACAAGGGTCGCGCAATTTTCCGTGCCGTCGCCATGGCCTGCCGCGGACTGGAAGGGAGGCATTGAGCATGCTCCTGATGATAGACAATTATGACTCGTTCACCTACAACCTCGTCCAGTACCTGGGTGAACTGGGTGCGGATGTGCATGTGTACCGTAATGATCAGGTTACCCTGCGGGAAATAGAGGACATGAATCCGGAGAAGATCGTGATCTCACCTGGCCCCTGTACGCCAAATGAAGCCGGTGTTTCCATCGAGACCATCAAGCAGTTTGCCGGCCGTGTACCCATTCTGGGCGTATGTCTTGGCCATCAAAGCATCGGCCAGGCATTTGGCGGCCGGATTGGTCATGCACGTTCGATCATGCATGGCAAGACGTCCAGGATTTTTCACGGCGATACAGGCGTGTTCAGCGGACTGCCAAATCCTTTTGAAGCGACACGCTATCATTCACTGGTCATCGAGCAAAAGTCACTGCCGGAATGTCTTGAGGTGACTGCCTGGACGACTGGTGATAACGGTGAGATGGATGAAATTATGGGCGTCCGGCACAAGGCGCTGGCGGTGGAAGGTGTGCAATTCCACCCGGAGTCCATTCTGACTGCCTGCGGACATGACTTGTTACGTAATTTTCTGGGCCAGTCCTGAGCGCCCGGGTCGCCGGATGCATCGTTCAATCCATACAGGAAGACATTGATGGACATCACAACAGCCATTGCAACCATCATAGAGCGCCGTGATCTGAGTCCTGACGAAATGGCAGTTGTCATGCGCCTGATCATGACCGGTCAGGCAACACCTGCACAGATTGGCGGGTTCCTGGTCGGGTTGCGTATGAAGGGTGAAACGGTGGATGAAATTACCGCGGCAGCACGGGTCATGCGTGAACTTGCTACTGCAGTCAATGTCTCCGGGCCTCACCTGGTGGACACCTGTGGTACCGGTGGAGATGGTGCCGGCACATTCAATATATCCACGGCGAGTGCCATTGTCACCGCTACCGCTGGAGGGCGTGTGGCAAAACATGGTAATCGCTCTGTTTCCAGCCGTTCAGGTAGTGCTGATGTGCTGGAGGCGGCAGGTGTGAAACTGGATCTGAACCCGGTACAGGTAGCGGCCTGCATCGACCGGGTGGGCGTCGGGTTTCTGTTCGCGCCTCAACATCACAGTGCCATGAAACACGCGATCGGCCCACGCAAGGAATTGCGGGTAAGAACGTTGTTTAATTTGCTGGGGCCATTAACCAATCCTGCCGGTGCACCGAACCAGGTGCTTGGCGTGTTCAGTGCGGACTGGGTTGAACCGCTGGCGTATGTGCTAAAGCAGCTGGGTAGTCAGCATGTGCTTGTTGTGCATGCAGAGGACGGCCTGGATGAAATCAGTATTGCAGCGCCCACCCGGGTTGCGGAACTCAGGGACGGTGAGGTGTCACTGTATACGATCACGCCTGAAGAGTTCGGCATGCAACGTACCAGCCTTGATGCCGTTACTGTCAATAGTGCCATGCAAAGTCTGGCAATGATCGAGGCGGTTTTCGATAATAAACCGGGCCCTGCGCACGACATCGTCTGTCTCAATGCAGGCGCCGCGATTTATGCCGCTGATCTGGCCGCCTCACTGAAAGATGGAGTCGCACTGGCCAGTGAAGCCATCGCCAGTGGCAGGGTAAAGCAGACACTCGCATCATTGATTGACGTGTCCAATTCGGTCTGACAGCTATGGGTGATACGCCGGACATTCTGCAACGTATAATTGCGCGAAAGCTTGAGGAAATTGACGAGCGTCTTCGCAAGACAGGTCTGGAGGAACTGAGCCAGCGTGTGACGGGAGCAGACACTCCACGCGGGTTTATCAGTCGTCTGCAGGATAAGCTGCAGGCAGGACACGTGGCAGTGATTGCCGAGATAAAAAAGGCTTCGCCAAGTCGTGGTGTACTGCGCGAGGATTTCAATCCCGGCCAGATAGCCGTGAGTTACCAGAAAGGCGGTGCGGCCTGCCTTTCTGTACTGACGGATGTTGATTTCTTCAGGGGTGCCGATGCCTACCTGCAACAGGCCCGTGCTGCCTGCAGTCTGCCGGTTCTGCGCAAGGATTTTATTGTTGATCCTTACCAGGTATACGAGGCGCGCGTGCTGGGTGCCGATGCCGTGCTGCTGATTGTTGCAGCGCTGAGTGACTCCATGTTGCTGGAGTTATTGCAGCTGACCAGCCACCTTGGTATGGATGCGCTGGTTGAGGTGCACGATGCGGCAGAGCTCGAACGTGCACTGGCAGTTCCCGCGACCTTGCTGGGAATAAATAACCGCGACTTGCGTTCTTTTGATACGAGCCTGGAAGTCACGCTGGGTTTGCTGAAGCAGATTCCTGAGGGCAGGATTGTGGTGACCGAGAGTGGTATACATACGGTCGAGGACGTAACCCTGATGCGTTCACAGGGTGTAAATGTGTTCCTGGTGGGTGAGGCGTTCATGAAGGCCCCCGAGCCGGGTGAGAAGCTCGCGGAGCTGTTTGTCTAGTGGTTACAAGCGAAACTGACTATCTGTAGAGCTGTTTGTCTCGGAGATTGAGCACACCTCTGTTTCGGTCGCGGAGATGTTCAACGTGTCCCGAATACAACAATCGTTTTACCCTTCACCGAGATATGTCCCTGTTCACCCAGCGACTTGAGTACCCGGCCTGCCATTTCACGCGAGCAACCCACGATGCGACCAATTTCCTGGCGGGTAATTCGTATCTGCATGCCGTCCGGGTGGGTCATTGCATCCGGCTCCTTGCATAGTTCCAGCAGGGTATGCGCGATTCGCCCGGTTACGTCGAGGAAAGCAAGGTTGCTGACCTTGCGGCTGGTCTTGCGCAGGCGGGTTGCCAGCTGCGCTGTCAGTTCCAGCAGGATATCCGGATCCTCCTTGGCAAGCGATCGGAAGCGTGGATAACTTATTTCTGCAACTTCGCATTCCGTTCGGGTTCGTATCCATGCGCTGCGATTGGGGCTTTCGCCGAATAGGCCCATTTCACCAAAAAAGCCACCGGCATTTATATAGGCAAGGACGATTTCATGGCCGTCCTCGTCCTCGATCAATACACTGACCGAGCCACTGATGATGTAGTACAGAACATCAGGTTGGTCGCCAGCGTATATAATGACGCTCTTGTTCGGGTATTTGCGGCGGTGGCAATGTTCAAGGAATCGCCCGATACATGGATTTACAGTTCCAGGAGCTGGCGTGTTGTTTACTTCGAAGTTCAGAGGGAGTGCTTGCATGTCTCTTTATCGGGTAGTCCTTGAATTGCTTTAGGGCGCTCAAAACGCTGTAAAACCCTGCATTGAACTGTGATAGGATTCACACTTTTTCAGGATGTAGCGAAGTAATGAAAGCACGGATCAAGTGGGTTGAAGAAATGACGTTTGTTGGTGAATCCGGCAGCGGCCATTCTGTAGTCATGGATGGCGCACCCGAGAGTGGAGGGCGCGACCTGGGTGTCCGTCCCATGGAGATGCTGCTGATGGGCATGGGTGGCTGTACGGCATTTGATGTGGTGATGATACTCAGGAAGGCCCGACAGCAGATTACCGACTGTGAGGTGAATATAGAGGCGGCACGTGCTGATACGGACCCGAAAGTGTTCACCAGTATTCATGCGCATTTTGTAGTGACAGGACATGCGCTGGCAGACAGGCAGGTCGCACGTGCCATTGAACTTTCGGCCGGGAAATACTGTTCCGCGTCGATCATGCTTGGCAAGACGGCAACGATTACCCATGACTTTGAAGTTGTGGATGCAGCAACCGGGGCATGATAGTGCAGCAGCCCGGGAAAACCCTTGGTCTGCGGCATGTCGCCCTGAATGTTGCAGACGTCGGGGTCTGTGAACGATTCTATGTCGATTTGCTGGGTATGACAGTAGAGTGGCGGCCGGATGCGGACAATGTATATCTGACATCTGGCAATGACAACCTGGCACTGCATCGTGTTGTAGATTGCAATCCTGCAGAAGCTCCGCAGAGACTCGATCATCTTGGATTTTTTGTCGCCAGTGAGGCACTGGTCGATGACTGGTATGCATACCTGAAAGTTAATAATGTCGATCTCAAGGCGGCACCTCGGACACACCGGGATGGTGCACGGAGTTTTTACTGTGCCGATCCGGAAGGTACCGTGGTCCAGATTATTTATTACCCTCCCATTGCTGATTGATGCGATTCCGGTAACTGCTTCCGGTCTATTGAGGCTTTAATGCGTAAACTCAAATTACACGGGTTTAACAACCTTACCAAAACACTCAGTTTTAATATTTACGATATCGCTTTTGCGCAGACGCCCGAGCACACGAGTGAATATATCACCTATATCGACGAAGCCTATAACGCCGATCGCCTGACAGTTATCCTGAATGACGTTGCTAATATCATTGGTGCGACTATCCTGAATATTGCCCGTCAGGATTATGATCCGCAGGGTGCCAGCGTCACCATGTTGATTTCAGAGGAGCCGGTGGCCTCGGAGCTACTCTCAAATACCGAGGCACCGGGTCCGTTACCGGAAGCCGTGGTTGGGCATTTGGATAAGAGTCATATCACCGTGCACACTTACCCTGAAAGTCATCCTGACCATGGGATTAGCACCTTTCGCGTCGATATTGACGTGTCGACCTGTGGCCGGGTTTCACCCCTGAAGGCACTAAACTACCTCATACATACATTTGAATCGGATATTGTGATCCTTGATTACCGTGTCCGTGGCTTCACCCGCGACGTGCGTGGCAAGAAACATTTCATCGACCACAAGATAGATTCGATACAGAATTTCCTGTCTCGTGATACACGTGAGCAATACCAGATGATTGACGTCAATGTGTATCAGGAAAACCTGTTTCATACCAAGATGATGCTGAAGGAGATCGATCTGGACGACTACCTGTTCGGTGTGGAAAAAGAGACAATGTCCGAGGCCGAGCGGTACAAGATCCGTAGACTGGTCACGAAGGAGATGCTGGAGATGTTCTACGGACGAAATATGTCACGCAGTTCGAGATAGGGGTTGTCTTTAGATCCGGGATGCGGTCGATGTCATAACCCTTGATGCGAGCGTCATCATCTTTTTGACAGGATCGGGCAGGGCGGCACCGCCAGCATTCAGCGCGCTGCTTTTATGCCTGGCCTCGTCGGTTTTCATTTGTTTGAGTATGGCATGGGACTTCCCGTCTGCAGCAGGTAGTCGATGCAGGTGGCCTTCGAGGTGTTTGACAACCTGGTTCTCGGTCTCTGCGAGAAACCCCAGGCTCCACTTGTCTCCCATCAGGCCCGAAAATGCGCCTATTGCGAGCGAGCCGGTGTACCAGACCGGGTTGAGCAGGCTGGTATGTCCACCCAGTTCCTTGATACGTTGCCTGCACCAGGCCAGGTGGTCATTCTCCTCAATCGACGCCTGTTTCATTTGCTGACGTGTCTGTTGCTGACGAGCGGTCAGTGCCTGTCCCTGATAGAGTGCCTGGGCACACACTTCACCAGCATGGTTTACCCGCATCAGGCGCAAACTTCTGGCCTTGTCGGTTGACGAGAGGGTACTTTCTGTAACCGGTTCTGCCGGATTTTCACGGCCCGAGCCAATAGGCTCGCCAAAGACTGTCCGCAGTGCCTGATCCGCATGCGTAATCAGGCGGTCAATAAAAGTCTGTTCACGTGCAGTCATGGCATTAAGATAGCATGATCCTGTAACAACGTCCCCGATGGAAACCCCGCAATATGTCTTATTACACCTATCATGTATTTTTCTGTACCAATCTGCGCGAGGATGGCAGCGATTGCTGTCAGCGATTCAATGCCCGGAGTATCCGTGACTATGCCAAGCAGCGCTGCAAGGAGCTGGGGCTTGCGGGTGAGGGCGGGGTGCGGATCAATACCGCGGGTTGCCTGGATCGCTGTGCCGAAGGGCCGGTGATGGTCGTATACCCGGAGTCAGTCTGGTACAGCTACGTTGATCGTGAAGACATCGACGAGATTATCGAGGAGCATCTGAAAAATGGTCGCGTCGTGGAGCGGTTAAGAATCTAGTGGTTCGTGCGTACCCTTTCTAACCAATTGATAATTATAACAAATAAAATTTAATGCCGATTGGCTAATACTATCAGTTACTTAGCTGATTTAGGCCGTATTTTGCAATTCAGCGCCGGTTTTTGGCTTGACAAGTAGGACATTATATTAGAAGATACTAACACGCTGATTGGCCTGCCCCCCCTATTTGGCCGGTCAGCGCTCCTCCACCTCCCCCCAAGGAGGTTTTTATAGCGCGGCCACATTGGACCGCGCTTTTTTTTGCTTGCAGGCGAGACCAGTGCGGGCTGCGTCCGGGCTATCGATTCATTACATCCTTATATATACCGTGATCCTTATATATTCCGTGGCGAGGACCGGTCGCGTTGCCGGTCCTGGACGTGCCGGGATAGCCATGCCACGCTCAATAATAATGACTGTTACGAGGGAAACCTTGTAAGTTACTGGTTACTTTTGTAACATCCCCGCTCTTTGATTTGGCATGATCCAGAGCTGACACTGATGAAAACATTCTCCGCAAAAGCACACGAAGTGAATCGCGACTGGTATGTCGTTGATGCCACAGGCAAAACACTTGGCAGGCTGGCCTCCGAGATCGCGCGCCGCCTGCGCGGAAAGCACAAGCCTATCTATACACCCCATGTAGACACCGGTGATTACATCATCGTGGTGAATGCAGACAAGGTGCATGTGACTGGCCGCAAGGCTACAGACAAGATGTACTACCATCACACCGGTTACATCGGCAACCTGAAGTCTGCCAATTTTGAAAAAATGCAGCAAACGGCTCCGGGCAGGGTCATTGAGCTCGCTGTCAAAGGCATGTTGCCTAAAAATCCGCTGGGACGTGCCATGTTTCGCAAGTTGAAGGTATACGGCGGTTCAGATCACCAGCACGCGGCCCAGCAGCCAAAGCCGCTGAATATTTGATTCACCCAACGTTTTTAAACAAATCGGCCGGCGACAGATTCCGGGCCGGCAACAGGACACACAGTATGAGCGACACCTATTACAGTACCGGACGCCGTAAAACTTCCACTGCACGGGTATTTATGCGCAAGGGTAAAGGCGACATTGTCGTTAACAAGCGTCCTCTGGATAGCTACTTTGGTCGTGAAACTGCCCGCATGATTGTGCGCCAACCGCTGGATGCGTCCAGCACGCTGGGTGATTTTGACATTTCGGTTACGGTAAAAGGTGGTGGCATGAGTGGCCAGGCCGGCGCAATCCGGCATGGTATTACCCGCGCTTTGATTGAATACGATAACGAACTGCGACCTGTACTGAGGCGTGCGGGTTTCGTGACACGCGATGCGCGCAAGGTCGAGCGTAAAAAGGTTGGTCTTCACAAGGCCCGTCGCGCGCCGCAATTCTCCAAACGTTAAGCCGCTTTTGGCGGATCGTCTAACGGCAGGACAGTGGACTCTGACTCCACTAATCTAGGTTCGAATCCTAGTCCGCCAGCCATAAACCAAACCCGCCGCATGGCGGGGTTTGTTT